>Ga0335085_10001572_pt1 | contig 47178 bp, 44 predicted proteins | sample Lox_Sample_45_FD_206712 | JGI IMG/M metagenome (GOLD analysis project Ga0335085, IMG submission 206712) | Soil microbial communities from Loxahatchee National Wildlife Refuge, Florida, United States - Lox_Sample_4.5 | ecosystem: Environmental > Terrestrial > Soil > Wetlands | place: USA...
CGAAGAAGTTCCAGGCGCTCGGCGCGCGCATCCCGAAGGGCGTGCTGCTCTACGGGCCGCCTGGCACCGGCAAGACGCTGCTCGCGCGCGCGGTCGCGGGCGAGGCGGGCGTGCCGTTCTTCTCCATTTCCGGCTCCGACTTCGTCGAGATGTTCGTCGGCGTCGGCGCCTCCCGCGTGCGCGACCTGTTCGAGCAGGCGAAGCAGGCGGCGCCGTGCATCGTCTTCATGGACGAGATCGACGCCGTCGGCCGCCACCGCGGCGCCGGCCTCGGCGGCGGCCACGACGAGCGCGAGCAGACGCTGAACCAGCTGCTCGTCGAGATGGACGGCTTCGAGATGAAGGACAACATCATCCTCATCGCCGCCACGAACCGGCCCGACATCCTCGACCCGGCGCTGCTGCGCCCGGGCCGCTTCGACCGGCAGATCGTCGTCGACCGGCCGGACCGGCTCGGCCGCCGCAAGATCCTCGAGGTGCACACGAAGGGCAAGCCGCTCGCCCCGGAGATCGACCTCGACACGCTCGCGTCCGGCACGCCGGGGTTCACCGGCGCCGATCTCGCGAACCTCGTCAACGAGGCCGCGCTCCTCGCCGCGCGCCGCGGCAAGAAGATCATCGAGCAGGAGGAGCTCGAGGAAGGGATCATGCGCGTGATCGCCGGGCCGGAGAAGAAGGCGCGCCTCCTCTCCGAGCACGAGCGCAAGATCACCGCGTACCACGAGATGGGCCACGCGCTCGTCGGCCACTACCTCGAGCACACGGACCCGGTGCACAAGATCACGATCGTCTCGCGCGGCCAGGCGCTCGGCCTGACGATCTCGCTGCCGACGGAGGACCGCTACCTGACGACGCGCACGGCGCTCATGCACCAGATGGGGATGACGCTCGGCGGCCGCGCCGCGGAGGAGATCGTCTTCCACGAGGTGACGACCGGCGCCGCGAACGACCTCGAGAAGGTCACGCAGACCGCGAAGCAGATGATCATGCGCTTCGGCATGAGCGAGAAGCTCGGCCCGCGCGTGCTCGGCCGCGGCCACGACCAGCCGTTCCTCGGCCGCGACTACGGCGCCGAGGCGGACTACTCCGAGGAGATCGCGCGCGAGATCGACGACGAGATCCGCCGCGTGATCGAGGAGGCGCACGAGCTCGCGCTCGCAGTGCTGCGCGAGCACATGGAGGCGCTGCACACGATCTCGTTGATCCTCATCGAGCGCGAGACGATCGACCGCGACCAGTTCGAGCGGCTCCTCGCCGGCGAGGACGAGTCCTCGGTGTTCCCGGCGGAGACCCCGCCTGCGCAGCTGCCGCCGCCGGAGGAGCCCCGCCGCGAGCGCCAGCCGCGCACGCGCCCGTTCCCGCTCCCGGGCGCGACGATGCAGCCCCCGCCCGACCCGGCGAAGAGCTAGCGCGCTCCGTCTGTCGCCGGGGAGGGCCATGCGGAGGCGCTGACGACGCCTGGTAGCGCCTTCTCGAGGAGACGGGCGAGGCGGTCGAGCTCCGTGCGGTGTGAGGCGGCCGAGGTAGAGCTCGCGCACCGTCGCGTGGTGGACCACCTGCGCGCGCCGCAACGCCTCGAGCCCGGGCCGGGTCAGCGCGGCAAAGGCTGCACGTCCGTCGGCCGGGTCGGGTTCCCGGCGAACGAGACCCTGTTTCTCGAGGCGGACGACCACGCGCGTGATCCCGCTCGGCGTGAGCATCCGCTGAGTGCCGACGTCGCTCATGCGCCTCACACCCGGGGCAGTGACGAGCGTGATCAGGACGCCGTAGTCGGCGAGCGAGATCAGACCCTCGTCACGGAGGCGGCGATCGATCTCTCGCATCACGGCCTCTGGCAGCCGGATTAGCCCGCGCCACGCGTCGAACTCTCCCGGACTGAAGGCCTCCGGCTCCGGCAGCTCCTCGAGCCAGCGCTCGGGTTCAGATCGATTACTTGACCCACCCCGACGAGTGGCCCTTCGCGAGCCGTGGTCAGGGCGGAGCTTGCTTGACGACGTCGGGTCGCGGTGGGACACTCGCGGCGACTTGAGTGAGCGTCCGCGTTCGGACGCGGAGGTGACGCGGAGCCTGGCGTGGCAAGCCAGGTTTCTCTTCCACAATCGACTGCCGGACGGTTGCAGGGCTCTCTCTTGGCCTGCGCGGCAGTGTGCGTCGCCGACAGCGAAGGAGTCACGATCATGAATAGGCAGGCATTGCTGGTATGCGCCGCTCTGGCGGCGTTCGCGATCCCGTCGTCGCGTGCGCTTGCGAGCCTGACGCCTCAGTCCCAGGCGCACCATGGGGAGACTCGGACATCCTCGAGCGCCGTCATCAAGGTTGCCTTCAATCGCAAGCTCGGGGCGAAGATCGTCGTGGACGGGTACGGGCGAACGCTCTACATGTTGAACGCGGACTCGAGCGGAAAGCCGACCTGCGCACAGCTCGATCCGGTCTGTCCGAAGGTCTGGCCGGCGCTGATCAGCCAGGGGCCACCCAAGGCGGGGCTCGGCATCAACGTCGCCCTGCTCGGCGTCGTGAAGGGGGCCGGCGGCGCTCCGCAAGTCGCTTACAACAAGCACCCCCTCTATTACTTCGCGGGCGGACACGGAACAGGTGCCGGCGACAAGAAACCGGGCGACGCGAAAGGACAGAACTTCGAATACGCGTGGTTCGTCCTCACGCCCAAGGGCAATCCGATCAGATGACCGACCGCGCCGACTACGATCTCCTCCGTTCCAGGAGGAGGAGGTGCGACGGTGGCCGAGACGGGGTTCATCGACCACATCGGGATCGGCGTTCCCGATCTCGACGCGACGAAGGAGTACTACGACGAGCTGATGTCCGTCCTCGGACTGCGCCAGTGGTTCGAGCGAGGGCCGGGGGATCCGCTGAACTACGGCCCCGACGGTGCGCTCGGGTCGCAGCTCTTCTTCTACAGGGTCGAGGAGCCGGGATCCTACTCGCGAAGCGAGACCGGGCTCCATCACCTCGCGTTTCTCGTCGCGAGTCGCGCGATCGTGCGGGACGCGCACGCGTGGGCGTGCGCCCGCGAGGCCGTCGTCCTCGATGCGCCGAGCGAGTTCCCCCAGTACGGCGAGCACTGCTTCGCGACGTACTGGCTCGATCCACACGGCTTCAAGCTCGAGGCCGTGTGTCACCAGCCGGAGGAGAGCTGAGCGCCGTCGCGGCCCGGCTTCCGATCGAGGAGCGCTTTCCGCGGCCGTCCGTGATGGGCGTCGTCAACGTCACGCCCGACTCGTTCTCCGACGGCGGCGTGCACCTCGACGCGGAGGTTGCCGCGGCCGCGGCGCGGCGGATGCTGGACGAGGGCGCGGCGGTCGTCGACGTCGGCGGGGAGTCGACGCGGCCGGGGTCGGACGGCGTCTCGGTGGACGAGGAGCTGCGGCGCGTCGTGCCGGTGCTCGAGCAGCTCGGCGGCGAGGTTCCGGTCTCGATCGACACGGCGAAGGCCGAGGTCGCGCGGCGTGCGCTCGCGCTCGGCGCGGAGATGGTCAACGACGTCACGGCGCTCCGCGCCGACCCCGCGCTCGCGGGCGTGTGCGCGGACGCGGGCGCGTACGTCTGCCTCATGCACATGCGCGGCGAGCCGCGGACGATGCAGGACGACCCGCGCTACGACGACGTCGTCTCCGAGGTGGCGTCGTTCCTCGAGGAGCGGCTCGCGTTCGCGGTGTCTGAGGGAATCGCGGAGGAGCGGGTCTGCCTCGATCCCGGGATCGGCTTCGGGAAGACGCTCGAGCACAACTTCGAGCTCGTGCGGCGCCTCGACGTGCTGCTGGCGCTCGGCCGGCCCGTGCTGATCGGCTTCTCGCGGAAGAGCTCGCTCGGGAAGCTCGTCGGGGAGCCGACGGGGCCGCTGGCCGCGAGCGTCGCCGCCGCCGTCGCCTCCTACGAGCGCGGCGCCACGATCCTCCGCGTCCACGACGTGCGCGAGCACGTCGAGGCGCTCGCCGTCGCGCGCACGGTGGTCGCCGGCTCGTGATCACGATCGAGCTGCGCGGGCTGCGGCTGTTCGGCCGGCACGGCGTCAATCCCGAGGAGAAGGAGCGGGGACAGGACTTCGTCTTCGACGTCGAGCTCGACGTCGGCGAGCGCGGCGTCTCTGACCGGCTCGAGGACGCGGTCGACTACGACGCGGTCGCACGCGCGGTGCAGGAGGTCTCCGACGCGCGCTCGTACGACCTGCTCGAGGCGCTGTCGGCGGCCGTCGCCGACGAGCTGCTGCGCCGGTTCTCGGCCGAGCGCGCCGCCGTGCGCGTGACGAAGCCCGCGGTGCGTCCCGGCGGCCTCGAGGGCGCCGCGTCCGTCAGGACCGAGAGGCGTTGACCGTCAGGACGTAGCTCGGCCGCGGCGTCTTGCTCGTCGGCAGCACCTCGACGTAGGCGTACGAGCCGCGGGCGCCGCCGCTCATCTGCGTGCCCATGAGGTCGCGCCGCCGCGCGGCCGGCCCCTCGTTGACGCTCGTCGTCAGCGGCCCCCAGATGCGCGCGGCCGCGCCGCCGCCGGACGCGGTGGAGACGCGGACGACCTGGTGGGCCGGCACCCAGATCCGGTAGATGTCGCGCGTGTCCTTGTTCACGTCGAGCGTGCCGGCGATCCGGATCGACGGCTTCGACGGCGTCGTGATCGGCGGGTCGCCGTCCTGGAACAGCGCCCCCGGTTTCACCTCGTCGATGTCGTCGTTCGGCTCGAGCGGGTCGCGCGCGGGCGCGGGTGCGGCGAGCGCGGCCGGGATGTCGAGGATCCCGAAGCCGGTGCCCGGGTCGAAGCCCGGCGTCCCGACGTCGCGGGCGGTCCCGCGCAGCAGCTGGGAGAGCTGCGTCCAGTCGAGCGTCGGGCGCATCGTCCAGATCCATGCGGCTGCCGCGGCCACCATCGGCGCGGAGAAGCTCGTCCCGTCCTGGGTCGTGAACCCACTCGGGTCGTAGGTCAGCGGCACGGCGCCGAGGATGCCGGTCCCCGGCGCGGCGAGGTCGTTCATGGGCGACACCGTCGAGAAGGGCGCCGCTTGGTCGTTCCGGTCGGTCGCCGCGACGGTCAGCACGTGCTCCTGGCTCGCGGGATACGAGGGCGGGCTGCCCTGCGCGCCGTCGTTCCCCGCCGAGGCGACGACGAGGCAGCCGCGGCGCTGCGCGAGGAGGATCGCGTCCGTGATCAGCGGGCTCGGGCTCCGGCTGCCGAAGCTGAGGCTGATCACTGCGGGGCAGTGCTGCGCGACCGTCTCGATCCCGACCGCGGCGCTGAAGCTGAGGATCCCGCTGACCGGGCTCGAGTCCCAGATCTCCAGCGTCGCCTGCGGGTAGACGCCGACGATGCCGACGCCGTTGACCGGCGCGGCAGCGACGGAGGCCACGAGCGTTCCGTGCCACTCGTCCGGCCCGAATGTCGTCTGGCTGTTCAGGACCGTCACGTCCGGGCGGCCGGCGAACTCGGGCGTCGTCACGTCGAGGCCGCTGTCGATGATCGCGAGCGGGACGCCCGGGCCTGGCGGCGTCGCCTGGTCGGCGCCGATGTCGTGGAGCCACCACTCCTGCGCCTGGAGCGGGTCATCGGCCAGGCGCCCCGTCGCCGCGGCGGCGCCGGCGGCGAGCCCGAGCGCCGCAACGGCCGCGGCCAGGCCGAGTGCGAGACGGCGCGCCACGATCAGCCAGCGTACCGGTAGCCTCGCCCGGTGACGCGCGCCTTCGTCGCACTGGGCTCGAACCTCGGCGACCGCGAGGCGACGCTGCTCGGCGCCGTCGACGCGCTCGCCGCCGAGCCGGGGATCGAGGTCGTCGCGGTCTCGCGCTTCCGTGACACCGACCCGGTCGGCTACGTCGACCAGCCGAGCTTCCTGAACGGCGCCGCCGAGCTCGAGACGACCCTCGGGGCGCGGGAGCTGCTCGACCGGCTGCTCGCGGTCGAGCGCCGGTTCGGACGCAGCCGCGAGGGTGTCCCGGCCCAGGGCCCGAGGACGCTGGACCTCGACCTGCTGCTCTTCGGGGACGCCGAGATCGACGAGCCCGGGCTCCGGGTGCCCCATCCGCGGATGCACGAGAGGGGGTTCGTCCTCGAGCCCCTGGCGGATCTCGATCCCGCCCTCGAGATCCCCGGAAAGGGCCGGGTGCAGGAGCTTCTGGCGAAGCTACACTGAGCCCGATGTCCAACCTCGACGATCTCGACGAGTACGAGGCCGACCTCGAGCTGCAGCTGCGGAAGGAGTACCAGGCCGTCTTCGGGCTGTTCCGGTACTGCGTCCTCACCCCGGACGCGACCTACCTCTGCAACCGGCTCGAGCGGACGGTGGTGCCGCAGCAGGCCTACCCGTTCATCAACCTCCGCCTCGAGGACGTCTGGGTCTGGGACAAGAACCGGCCGACGCGGATGATCCCGCGGACCGAGATCATCGTCGTCTCCGGCGACGTGACGATCGAGGAGCTCCGCGGCGAGGGCGACGAGCCGACGTTGACCGCCGAGGACCTGGCCGAGAAGCTCGGCCAGCCGCGGCGCGAAGACGACTTCTAGAGCGGTAGGCTCGCCCGCGATGCTGCTCGCGGTCGACGTCGGGAACACGCAGACGGTGTTCGGTCTCTACGACGGGGCCGAGCTCGGCGAGCGCTGGCGGATCGCGACCGAGGCGCACAGGACCGGGGACGAGCTCGGGGCGCTGCTCGGCGACTTCCTCGATTTGGTCGCGATCGACGGCATCTGCCTGTCCTCGACCGTGCCGCGGCTGATCCGCGAGTACGAGCTCCTCGCGGAGCGCTGGGCGAAGGCGCCGCTGCTCGTGCTCGGGCCGGGCGTGAAGACGGGGATCGCGATCCACTACGACGACCCGCGCGAGGTGGGCCCGGACCGGATCGCGAACGCGATCGCCGCGAAGGAGCGCTTCGGCGCGCCGGTGATCGTCGTCGACTTCGGGACGTCCACGAACTTCGACATCGTCGCGCCCGAGGGCGACTACGTCGGCGGGGTGCTCGCGCCCGGGATCGAGACGTCGATGGACGCGCTGTTCGCACGGGCGGCGCGGCTCGTGAAGGTCGACTACGTCGAGCCGCCGTCGGTGATCGGGAAGACGACGGCGGGCGGGCTCCAGTCAGGGCTCGTCTACGGCTTCGCCGGCCAGGTGGACGGCATCGTCGAGGCGATCCGAGGCGAGCTCGGCGCCGACGCCCCGGTCGTGGCGACAGGCGGCCTCGCGGAGCTGATCGCCCCGCACTCGAAGACGATCTCGTCAGTCGAGCCGTATCTGACCCTGGACGGCCTCCGCCTCGTCTGGGAGCTGAACCTCTAGCCGTCACAGAGCCGCCGGCCTTCCGTATTGGGGCCTGGCCCCGGCCTGTGGAAAGCGCGCGCGGGACAGGTCCGGGGGGTCTGACCCCGGTCGTGCCCGGAGCGGGCCGGAGGCTAACGCTGCCCGCGCGGACCGCGAACTCGCCTCCGTAGCGAACCGCCACGCGAGCCGAAGGAAGGGGGCTCGCGGGGGAACCCGTTCCCCCGCGACGTCAGCCGCCGCCGTAGACGGAAATCGGGAGCTGGTCGAGGAGGATCTCGTCGGCCGGATCCGGCAGCTCCGCCTCGAGGCGCGCCACGATCTCCGCTGCGCCGGGTGCCGCTGCGAGCAGCCGCGTCACGACCTCCTCCGTCTCGTGCACCTGTACGAGCTCCTGCTTGAACGGCCTCGGGAACCGCCCGTGTCCGAGATACCAGCCGTAGAACTTCTTCAGGAACCCGGAGGCGCGGCGCTCGCCGAGCTCGCGCACCGTCTCGCGGATGAACACGATCAGCTCCGCCGCGACCTCCTCGCGCGACGGCTGCGCCGCCTCGCCGTCGACGATCTCCCGGAGCGCCCACGGATTCCCCTGCGCGCCGCGCCCGACCATCACCGCCGCCGCGCCGGTCGCGCCGATCACCGCCTCCGCCTTCGCCCGCGAGGTCACGTCGCCGGAGGCGACGACGGGCACGTCCACGAGGGAGACCAGCTCCGCCGTCAGCGAATGGTCCGCGTACCCGGTGTACATCTGACGCGCCGACCGCGGATGGAGCGTCAGCGACGCCGCGCCGGCCTCGACGAAGCGCGGCCCGAGCTCGAGGCACGCGCGCGAGCCGTCCTCGACGCCGCGGCGCATCTTTACGGTGACTGGCACCGTTACGGCGGCGGTGACCGCCTCGACGATCGCGCACGCGAGCGGCGGATCCTCGAGCAGGTGCGCGCCGGCCCCCGTCTTCGTCACCTTCCGGACGGGGCAGCCGAGGTTCATGTCGACGATGTCCGCACCGGCCGCCTCGACCATCCGGGCCGCCTCGGCCATCGCCCGCGGCTCCGAGCCGAAGATCTGGATCGCCAGCGGATGCTCGTCCCGCCCCACCCGCAGGTAGTCGAGCGTCCGCTCGTTGCGGTGCTCGATCCCGGCGCAGGAGACCATCTCCGAGCAGACGAGCCCGGCCCCGAACCGCCGCCCCTGGCGCCGGAAGGCCTGCACGCTGACGCCGGCCATCGGGGCCAGGACGACGCGGGTCGGCACCTCGACCTCGCCGATCCGCCAGGACTCTCGGAGACATGCCTGCAAGACCGGAGAATCGTAACCGGCACTCGGTTGACGGAGGTGCCCGCCAGGGGTACCATCCGCCCCCGCCGGAGGGCGCATGGTCTGCCGCCGGCCGCTTTTTTAGGTGTCCAGGAGGACGATTTGAAAGAAGTAATCCTGACTCCCGAGGGCTACGAGAAGCTCAAGGAAGAGATCGAGGTGCTGTCGACCGAGAAGCGCCGCGAGATCGCGGAGCGCATCCGCACCGCGCGCGAGTTCGGCGACATCGCGGAGAACGCGGAATACGACGCGGCCAAGAACGAGCAGGCCCATCTCGAGGCCCGCATCGCGCTGCTCGAGGAGCGGCTGAAGAACGCGCGCGTCGTCACGAAGAAGGAGATCAAGTCCGGCGAGGTCTCGATCGGGACGAAGGTGCGCCTGCGCGACGTCCGCGCGAACAAGACCGTCGAGTATCACATCGTCGGCTCGGCCGAGGCGGACCCGTCGGAGAACAAGCTCTCGAACGAGTCGCCCGTCGGCAAGGCGATCATGGGCCGCAAGAAGGGCGAGACGGTCGAGGTCGCGGCGCCGCGCGGCAAGCTGAAGTTCAAGATCATGGACATCAAGGCGGCGTAGACCTTCGGGTCTGCCCGTGATCGATCTCCACTCGCACGTCCTGCCGGGCGTCGACGACGGCCCGCCGACGATGGAGGGCAGCTTCGAGATCCTCCGCGCCGCGGAGGCGGACGGGATCGAGCGGATCGCGGCGACGCCGCACGTCCGCGACGACTATCCGACCGCGCCGGAGACGATGGAGCGGCTCGTCGGCGAGGTGAACGCGGCGGCCCGCGGCGCCGGGATCGCCGTCGAGGTGCTGCCGGGCGGCGAGCTCGCGCTCGGGCACGCGGCGGCGCTCGGCGACGAGGCGCTGCGCCGGTTCGGGCTCGGCGGGAACCCGTCCGCGCTCCTGCTCGAGTTCCCGTACCACGGCTGGCCGCTCGACCTGCGTGACCTCGTCTTCCGGCTCGAGACGCGCGGCTTCCGCCTCGTGCTCGCCCATCCGGAGCGGAACGCCGAGGTGCAGGCGGAGCCGGAGCGGCTGCGGCCGCTCGTCGACGCCGGCGTGCTCGTGCAGCTGACCGCCGCCTCGGTCGACGGGCGCCTCGGGCGAGCGTCCGCGGACGCGTCGCGCACGCTCCTCGACGCGGAGCTCGCGCACCTGATCGCGAGCGACGCGCACGAGGCGGCGATCCGCGCCGTCGGCATGGCCACCGCGGCCGAGGCCGTCGGCGACGAGGCGCTCGGCCACTGGCTCACGCGCGACGTCCCGGCGGCGATCCTCGCGGGCGCCACGCCGCCGCCGCGCCCCACGGGACAGAGACGGCGCGGCCTCCGCCGCCACTAGACTCGCCCGCGATGACCGCGCCCAAGCGCTTTCCCGACCGCAACGAGATCGCCGAGGTCCGCGACGAGATCGAACAGCTTGCCGATGGGGCGACCGGCGAGGGCCCGCGCCGCCTCGCCGGAAGGGTCATGGCCCGGCGGGATATGGGCAAGCTCGTGTTCCTCGACCTCGTCGACCGATCCGGGCGGATCCAGCTGATCGTTCCCGGCGATCTCGTGTCAGAGGCAAAGGAAGTCCACCTGGGCGACATCGTCGGCGTGATCGGCAAGGCAGGTAGATCGAGGCGCGGCGAGCCGTCGCTGATGGTCGACGCGCTCGAGCCGCTCGCGCGCATCCGCACGCCGCTCCCCGACACCTTCCACGGCCTCACCGACGTCGAGCTCCGCTATCGCAAGCGCTACCTCGACCTGCTGATGAACGACGAGTCGCGCGACCACGCGCTCGTCCGGTCGCGCTCGGTCGCCGCGATCCGCCGCATCCTCGACGAGTGGGGCTTCGTCGAGGTCGAGACGCCCGTGCTGCAACCGCGCTACGGCGGCGCGTTCGCCGAGCCGTTCGTCACGCACTGGAACTCGCTCGACGAGGACCGCTACCTGCGGATCGCGACCGAGCTGTACCTGAAGCGGCTGATCGTCGGCGGGCTCGAGAAGGTCTACGAGATCGGCAAGGACTTCCGCAACGAGGGCGTCTCCTTCAAGCATCACCCCGAGTTCACGATGCTCGAGTGGTACGAGGCGTTCGCCGACTACCGCGACACGATGGCGCGGATCGAGCGGCTCGTCTCGCGGACGGCGTCCGAGGTGCTCGGGACGACCGTCGTCACCTTCCGCGGCCACGAACTCGACTTCGCGCCGCCGTGGGAGCGCGTGAAGTTCGTCGACGCGCTCGCTGAGTTCGGGCTCTGGACGCGCGACGAGGCCGAGCTGCGCCGCCTGCTCGAGGCGCGCGGCGTCGACGTCTCGCACGACCCGACGTGGTCGAAGCTGATCGACCATGCGCACTCGCACTTCGTCGAGCCGGCGCTGATCCGGCCGACGATCCTCTACGACTACCCGATCGAGCTCTCGCCGTTCGCGCGCGCGACGGACGACAACCCGACGATCGTCGAGCGGTTCGAGTACTTCGCGGGCGGGATCGAGCTCGGCAACGCCTTCACCGAGATCAACGACAGCGAGGAGCAGCGGCAGCGCTTCGAGGAGCAGCTCGCGCAGGGCGCGGCCGGCGACACCGAGGCGGAGCAGGGCGACTGGGACTACGTCGAGGCGCTGTCGTACGGCATGCCGCCGACGGGCGGGATCGGCCTCGGCATCGACCGGCTGTCGATGCTGTTCACCGGGAGCGAGTCGATCCGCGACGTCATCCTCTTCCCGGCGCTGCGCCGGCAAGACTGACGTAGAAACGCCAGATCTCCTCCGTCGCGTCGAGCTCGAGGCTGATGCGGCCGTGGAAGAGCTGGAGGACGGCGCGCCCGTTGGCGCGGCTCCCGGGCCACGTGTGGCCGGCGCGCGCGAAGGTCCAGAACGCGACCTCGCCTCGCGTGCCGGCGCCGTACGTCGTCCGGGTCAGCGTCGGGCCGCGCTCCGTTTCGTCCGGCTCGGGCGGGACACCGTTCGCGGCCACCCAGGCGCGCGCCGCGGCCGCGGACAGCTCGTATGGCGTCTTCCGGTCGAGGAGCCCGTGGAACGCGACGACCGGCACCGGCCGCGACGGCGGGACCTGCGGCGGGCGCAGCCCGGCCACGGCGCCGACGGCGGCGACGTCGTCCGCGCGCGCGGCCGCGTACCACGACGCCATCCACGCGCCGTTCGAGATCCCGGCGAGGCAGACGCCGCGCCCGCCGTCGCCGAACTCGTCGCGCACCGCGCCGATCACGGCGGCGAGATGCGGCAGGTCGCGCTCCGGCGACCACCGGTCGGCCGCGCGCCCCGTCTCGTCCGTCGCCTGCGGGAACGCCACGACCGCGCCCTCGCGCTCGGCGAGCTCGTTCATCCGCGTGAGCCAGACCGCCTGCTTCGCCGTGATCCCCCGCCCGTGCAGGCAGACGACGACTCCCGACGGCGTCGACCCGGGGTCGTAGACGAGGTACGGCCGGTCCGCTCCTCCGGAGGAGACGGCGCGCTGCACGGGCTGCAGCTCGGGCCGTCGCGGCATCGGGGCGCTACTCGGCCGCGACGAGCGCCGGCGCCGACCGCGTGTGCGCGATCACGTCGGCGAGGATCTCGTCGAGCGAGCGCGTCGGCGTCCAGCCGATCGCGGCGGTGATCTTCTCGATCGACGGCTGCCGGTGGAGCATGTCCTCGATCCCCTGGCCGTAGGCGTCCTCGTAGGGGATGCGCACCGTCTCCGACGCGGAGTGGGTGAGCGCGAGGACACGGCCGGCGAGCTCGTCGATCGTGACGCGCTCGGTCGAGCCGATGTTGAAGATCTCGCCGGAGACGTCGCGCTTGTCCATCAGTCCGGCGAGCGCGCGGATCGTGTCCTGGACGTGGCAGAAGCAGCGCGTCTGCGTCCCGTCGCCGAAGATCTCGAGGGATCGGCCGGCGAGCGCGGCGGAGACGAACCGCGGGATCACCATCCCGTACTGCCCGCTCTGGCGCGGCCCGACGGTGTTGAACAGGCGCGCGATCACGCAGTCGAGCCCGCGCTCCTGGTGGTACGCGAGCGCGAGGAACTCGTCGAGCGCCTTCGACTCCGCGTACGCCCAGCGGCGCGCCGTCGTCGGGCCGTACTGGCGGCGGCTCTCCTCGGCCAGCGGCTCCGGCTCGCGCCGGTCGCCGTACACCTCGGACGTCGACGCGACGAGCACGCGCTTCCCGAACTCGTTGCAGTAGTCGAGGACGTTCTCCGTCCCCTGGATGTTCGTGACGAGCGTGCGCACCGGCTCCTCGACGATCAGCCGCACGCCGACGGCCGCGGCGAGGTGGTAGACGACGTCGCAGCGGTGCACGAGCTCGTTGACGACCGAGGCCTTCAGCACCGAGTCGACGACGAGGTGGAAGTCGCGGCGGTCGCGCAGGTGCGCGACGTTGCGCTCGGAGCCCGTGGACAGGTCGTCGAGGACGAATACCTCCCAGCCGTCGGCCAGGAGCAGCTCCGAGAGGTGCGAGCCGATGAAGCCCGCGCCGCCGGTGATCAGGGCGCTGCGGCCTGTCGTTTCCGCGCTCATGCAGCGCGGATCCTAGTCCTGCGGGGTAAAGGAACCGTCAGCATGCTGTTCGCAGGACATCGGGAGCCTCGAGAGAAAGGTCAGGCAGTCCGGGTCCCCGGCCGATAATACCGGGATGCGATTTTCCGACCGCCTGCTCGGGCGCTGGCTGCCCGTCGCGGCGCTGACGGTCGTCGGAGCGGCCGCCGCCGCCGTCTTCGCGTACACCGCGGCCAACCGCTACGACGCGACGTCACAGCTGATCGTCTCGCCCGTCTCGGCGTCCGATCCGACGTATCTGGGTCTCGGGCTGCTTCGCGACACGGGCGGGAAGCGCACGGCAGCGGCGAGCGCCGCGGTGCTGCTGCGCTCGCCGCAGGTGGCCGACGCGGTGCGGACGCAGCTCGGGTTGACGCGGTCGCGCGACTCGCTGCTGGCGGCGCTCCACGCGCACGCGGCCGCCGGGAGCGACATCGTCGACGTCACGGTCCGCGACACGTCGGCGGTGCGCGCCGCGCAGCTCGCGAACGCGTTCGCGAGCGCGCTCGTGGCGCAGCGAACGGTGAGCTTCCAGAGCCAGCTGACGTCGGTGATCCGCCGCGTGCGCCAGCAGCTGCTCGCGCTGCCGCCGAACCAGCGGTCGGTCGGCACCGGCGCCGCGCTCCAGCAGCGGCTGACCGTCCTCGAGTCGCTTCAGGGGCAGCCGGATCCGACCATCCGTCCCGCCGACCAGGCGGAGGCGCCGTCGTCGCCCGCGTGGCCGAACCGGCCGCTGATCGTCGGCGCCGGCGCGGGCGCGGGGCTCCTGCTCGGCCTCGTCGTCGCCGGGATCGTCGTGCTCGTCCGCCGCAAGCCCCGGTTGCGCGAGGCGTCGCCGCCCGCGGCGCCGCCGGCACCGGCCGGGCCTTCGCCGGAGCTGCGGCGGCTGGAGCAGGAGCTCGAGGAGCGGTCGGTCGCGGTCGCCGCGCGCGAGGAGCAGGTGGACGCGCGGAACGAGGAGATCGAGCGGCGGACGACGGAGCTCGAGGAGCGCGCGCATGCGCTCGAGCGGCGGACCGGCGAGCTCGAGACGCGCACCGAGTCGCAGATCGAGGAGGCGAACGCTCGCGAGGTGGAGGCGCGCAAGGCCGCCGAGCGCGCGGCCGAGGAGCGCGCGGCCGCGGAAGCGCGTGCCGCCGAGGAGCGCGAGGCGCGCGAGCGCGAGGCCGTGCAGCGCGAGCAGGCCGAACGGGAGCGCGCGGAGCGGGAGCAGGCGGAGCGCGAGGCGCGCGAGCGCGAGGCCGCAGAGCGTGAGCAGGCCGAGCGGGACGCTGCGGAGCGCGAGGCGCGTGAGCGGGAGGCCGCGGGGCGCGAGCAGGTCGAACGGGAGCGGGCGGAGCAGGAGCAGGCGGAGCGCGAGGCGCGCGAGCGCGCAGCCGCAGAGCGCGAAGCGGCAGAGCGCGAGCAGACCGAACGGGAGCGCGCGGAGCAGGAGCGCGCGGAGCGCGAAGCAGCCGAGCGCGAGGCACGGGAGCGGGCCGAGCGTTCCTCCCGCGAGCAGGCGGAACGCGAAGCCGCCGAGCGGGAGGACGCCGAGCGCCGCGCCGCGATCCGGGCGCCGGCGCCGCTGCCGCTCGAGCCGGTCCTCGCCGGAGTCCCGGCCTACCGGCCGGCCGGGCCCACGAACGGCGGCGGCCGGGGGCACTGGAACCTCGTCGAGCTCGAGCGCCTCGTCGAGGAGCGGGGCGGCCAGTTCCCCGACCGGCTGGACGAATGGGAGTCCTATCTGTTCTTCCTGCGGGACTACGCGGAGCCCGACGGCAGCGTCCCGGCGAGCTTCGACTGGCTCATCGAGGACGAGTTCGCGGAGATCGTATGAATCCCGTGGGCCCCGCTTCGCACCGGAGAGGGCGTCGGCTACGATGGGCCATGCCTTCGACCGGGCTGGCGGCAAACCGGCCGCCTCGCGGTTCCACCAGGAAAGGGGGGTCGAAGGAACGTGTTCGAACGCTTCACTGAACGGGCTCGCCAGGTCGTCGTCCTCGCCCAGGACGAAGCCAGGGCGCTGAAGCACAACTACATCGGCACGGAGCACATCCTGCTGGGGCTGCTTCGCGAGGAGGAGGGGCTTGCGGCCAGGGTGCTCGAATCCCTCGACATCACGGTCGAGGAGGTGCGCGCGCAGGTCGCGCGCATCGTCGGCCAGGGCGACGAGGTCACGACCGGACAGATCCCGTTCACGCCGCGCGCGAAGAAGGTGCTGGAGCTCGCGCTGCGCGAGGCCCTCTCGCTGGGCCACAACTACATCGGCACCGAGCACATCCTGCTCGGGCTCGTGCGCGAGAACGAGGGCGTCGCCGCGCGCATCCTGCTCGACTTCGACGCGGACGCGGAGAAGATCCGCAACGAGATCATCCGCATGCTCTCGGGTCCCGGCCGCCGCCAGGGCTCGGGCGCCGGCGGCCCCGCCGGCGAGAAGTCGAAGTCGTCGAAGCTGCTCGACCAGTTCGGGCGCAACCTCACGAAGCAGTCGACCGAGGGGAAGCTCGACCCCGTCGTCGGCCGCCAGACCGAGATCGAGCGGCTGATGCAGATCCTCTCGCGCCGCACGAAGAACAACCCCGTGCTGATCGGCGAGCCGGGCGTCGGCAAGACCGCCGTCGTCGAGGGGCTCGCCGCCCGCATCGCCACCAACCAAGTCCCCGAGCTGCTGAAGAACAAGCAGATCTACACGCTCGACCTCGCTGCGCTCGTCGCCGGCTCGAAGTACCGTGGCGAGTTCGAGGAGCGCCTGAAGAAGGTCATGAAGGAGATCATGCAGCGGGGCGACATCATCCTCTTCATCGACGAGCTCCATAACCTCGTCGGCGCCGGCGCCGCCGAGGGCGCGATCGACGCCGCGTCGATCCTCAAGCCCGCGCTCGCGCGCGGCGAGCTGCAGACGATCGGCGCGACCACGCTCGACGAGTACCGCAAGTACCTCGAGCGCGACGCCGCGCTCGAGCGCCGCTTCCAGCAGGTGCGCGTCGAGGAGCCGTCGGTCGACGACACCGTGCAGATCCTGCGCGGGCTCCGCGACCGCTACGAGGCGCACCACCGCGTCAAGATCACCGACGAGGCGCTGCGCGCGGCCGCCGAGCTCTCCGACCGCTACATCCAGGACCGGCACCTGCCGGACAAGGCGATCGACCTCATCGACGAGGCCGCGTCGCGCCTCCGCATCCGCTCGATGAGCGCGCCCCCGCGCTATCGCGAGCTGGAGGAGGAGATCGAGCGGGTCCGCAAGGAGAAGGAGTCCTCGATCGAGGCGCAGGAGTTCGAGAAGGCCGCGTCCCTCCGCGACAAGGAGCGCAAGCTCACGCAGAAGAAGCGGGAGCTGGAGGAGCAGTGGCGCTCGAGCGAGAGCGTCGAGGAGCAGCCCGAGGTGGGCGAGGAGGAGATCGCCGACATCGTCTCGATGTGGACGGGGATCCCGGTCTTCAAGCTCACCGAGGCGGAGTCGCAGAAGCTCATCCGCATGGAGGAGGAGCTCCACAAGCGCGTCATCGGCCAGGAGGAGGCGATCGTCGCCGTCTCGAAGTCGATCCGCCGCGCCCGCGCCGGGATCAAGGACCCGAAGCGGCCGACGGGGTCGTTCATCTTCCTCGGCCCGTCGGGCGTCGGCAAGACGGAGCTCGCGCGCACGCTCGCCGAGTTCCTGTTCGGCGACGAGGACGCGCTGATCCAGGTCGACATGTCGGAGTACATGGAGAAGCACTCCGTGTCGCGGCTCGTCGGCTCGCCCCCGGGCTACATCGGCTACGACGAGGGCGGCCAGCTCACCGAGGCCGTGCGCCGCAAGCCGTACGCCGTCGTCCTCATGGACGAGATCGAGAAGGCGCATCCGGACGTGTTCAACATCCTGCTCCAGATCCTGGAGGAGGGGAAGCTGACGGACGCGCAGGGGCGCCGCGTCGACTTCCGGAACACGATCGTGATCATGACGTCGAACATCGGCGCCGGCTCGATCGCGAAGAACCAGGGCTTCGGCTTCTCGGTCGGCGACGAGGAGGGCCTCTCCTACGAGGAGATGAAGTCGCGCGTGATGGGTGAGCTGAAGAAGGTCTTCCGGCCGGAGCTGCTCAACCGCATCGACGAGATCATCGTCTTCCACAAGCTGACGAAGGACGAGATCAAGACGATCATCGACCTCGTGCTGAAGCGCCTGCGCGAGCAGATGGCGACGCACAGCGTCACGATCGAGCTCACCGAGGAGGCGAAGGAGCTCCTGGTCGACAAGGGCTACGACCCGGCGATGGGCGCCCGGCCGCTGCGCCGCGCGATCCAGCGCTTCATCGAGGACCCGCTCGCCGACTTCGTGCTCGGGCGCCAGCTCGAGCCGGGCTCGACGATCCTCGTCGCCCGCAAGGCGAACGAGGACGGCGAGCCGGGCGACGAGGTGGACATCACGTTCATCCCGGGCGAGGTCACGCCCGAGAAGGTGACCGTCCCGCCGGAGGAGAACGCGTCCTCCGACGACGACGAAGAGCCGGTCGCCGAGCACTAGGAGCCGCGCAACGACACCCGAGACGTGGAGCGGCCGCCGCGAGGCGGCCGCTCCGTTTCTCCGGCGTCAGCGTTGCGGCGCCCAGTCGGCGAAGTTGTCGCTCCACCACGACGGGCACGAGAACGTGCCGCTGTTCACCCGGACGTTGTCGTAGGCGACCTTGACGTCGGGATGGCTGAGCAGGGTCGCGTTCGAGAACACGTTCAGGTTCACGTCCACCAGGCTCGCCGTGTCGCTGGTGCTCTGGAGCGCGCTCCAAGCACCGTCGACGAGCCGGTACGCGGTGAGCGTCGAGCCGACCTTGACGAAGCGCAGCGAGCCCGAGAGCTCGGGGGCGCTGACGAACGTGTTGATCGGGCCGGGGAAGTGCGTCGATACGCCTGTCCCGGAGCCGGGGTCGAACACGAACATCCCGTGGACGTCCCCGTACATGCCGTCGACGATGTCGAACGTGTCGAAGTCGAGGTTGACGTCGCTTGCAGGCGGCCATTGGAGGAGGTTGTAGTCGACCTGGACGTCGAAGTCGCCGTTCAGGTAGCACGCCGCCGCGACGCCCACCGTGACGTACCCGGTGCTCGGATCGTTCACGGTCGTCGAGGGGACATCGACCTCGAGCTTGCCGTTCACGGCCCCGATCGTCGGCCCGGTCCCGGTGGCGAACGGACGCCCCCAGAACGGATCGATCGCGTTGCCCGAGAACGTGTCTACGTACGGGATGGCCGGTGTCGAGATGTCGTGGTCGCCGCTCGCGTCCGCGTTCATCACGTGGAGCGTGCACGGACTCGCAGCGCCGAGGCTGCACTGCGAGTACATGATCTGCGAGCCGTCCGGCGACCACGTCGGCTGGAGGACGTAGCCGGTGGCGCTCTGGTGCGTGAGCTGACGCTCGCCGCGCCCGTCGAGCCGCGCCACCCAGAGGTCGCTGCCGGTGCCGTCGGCGGTGTCCCGGTCGAAGACGACGAGGTCGCTGCGCGGAGAGAGATCCGGGTACTCGTCGTACAGCGGCCCGTTCGTGACCCGGCGCACGCCGTGTCCGTCGATGTTCATCACGAAGATGTGCCCGACGCCGGCTTCCTCCCGTGTGAAGACGACGGTGTTCCCGCGCGTCGAGTCGCCCCATTCGAACGCCGGGTTGTTCGTCAGGTCGACCTGGTCGCTTCCGTCGGCGTTCATGCGGAAGATCTCCCCGTCGCCGCTCGGGGTGATCCGTGTGAAGACGATCCTGCGGCCGTCGGCGCTCCAGCGCGGGCGGCTGTCCCAGATCGTGTTGAACGTGAGCCGCGTCTGACTCGAGCCGTCGGCGTTCATCACGTAGATGTCCGAGTTCCCGTCGCGGAAGCTCGCGAACGCGATCCTCCGCCCGTCGGGCGAGAACTCGGGAACGCGGCCGGGGGCGTTCAGGTCGACGCGGTTGCTCCCGTCGGCGTTCGCGACGACGATCTCGTCCTGGCCGCTGCGGTTCGAGGTGAAGGCGATCTTCCCCTGTGGGCCCGGGTGCCAGGCCCGGGCCTCGCCCGCTGCTGCGGACGCCATCGCCGAGACGGCGACGACGGCCGCGACCGAGGGCATGAGCAATCTGTGCATGTCTCCTCCGGTGGTCGGTTGGCAGTCGGCTTCTCGCAGACGCCGCTCATAGACCGCTCACGTCTCGCTCAACCGGCGCAGCGGGCGCGCGCCTCGAACGCTCGGTCGACCGATCCACCCGCCGACTCCGTGACGCGGCGGAGCGGCCGCCCCGAAAGGCGGCCGCTCCCCTCCGTGATGCGCCGGTTCAGCCGAGCGGCTTCGCGACGACGACCGAGACGTATCCGCTCTCGCTCGGGCTGAACTCGAGCGTGCCGAGGAAGCGCACGCGCGCGCGCCAGCGGCCGAGCGCCGGCGGCGTCCACGTGACGCTGCCGCCGGGGACGGAGACGTGGATCAGCTTGCTGAACTGCCAGCCCGTCAGCGGGTCGAACCGGTCGATCTCGAGCTCGAGCACGCCCGCGTTCGGCGGCGGGCTCGTCCGCAGCGTGAACGTGACCGACCCGCCCGGCGAGACGGACGACGCCGAGACCGACAACGACGTCTGCGTCAGCTGCCGGATCACGAGCCCGAGCGCGTAGCTCCCGGCCGGGGTGCCGACCTGGCCGTGAACGGCCACGACGTAGTGCCCGGGCTGCAGGTGCAGCTGCAGCTGCGACGAGGAGCTGCCGATCCGCGAGCCGCCGTCGGTGAGGAGCGAGATCGCGAACTGTCGGCTCTCCTGATGCCCGAGGCGGAGCCGGACCTCGCTCGCCTGCGCGACGTCGAAGTGGTAGAGGTCGACGACGTCGACGCCGGACGGCGAGAGCGATCCGTGCACGGTCGTGAGGTTCGCGAGCTCGAGGCCCAGGCCCTGGTCGTCCGGGCCGGCGCCCGCGACCTGCAGCCGGTACGCGGCGGTCGTCGACCTGCTCGGCGCGACGACCTCGAAGATGTACCGGCCGCCGCCGTCGGGACCCGGCGTGAACGTCGTGTACCCGGAGCACGAGAAGTGGCCGATCTCCTCGCTCTTGTGGCGGAGCACGACGGTCGCGCAGTCCTTCGACTCGAACGCGATCCGGTACGTGCCGCCCGCCGCGAACGTCGTCCAGAAGACGTCGTTCACGTCGGTCAGCCAGTTGACGGTGGAGCTGACGCCCACGGAGTTCAGGTGCGTGCCCGGCGCCGTCTCGCGTGCGGTCCCGGAGAGCACGCCGAGCGTGAAGTCGCCGGGGCCGGAGCCCTTCTGCTGGCCGACCGCGATGAGATACGACGCGCCCTGCTCGACGTCCCACGCGAGCGCGGCGCCGCCCTTCTTGTCGGTCTTCCCGCACGCGACCGTGTCGTACGCGGAGCGGATGTGACTGACGACGGCGACCGCCGCGTCGAGGTCGCCGGCCGTCTGCATCGTCAGCACGAGCCTCTCCGCCTTGCCGGGCGAGACCGAGTACCAGACGGTGCCGGCGGCGAGCCCGCAGTCCGGGTCGTTGTCGTCGGTGGTCGCGCCGACGGTCGAGCCCTTGACCTTCGCCGGGACCGAGCCGACGGGAGTCGCCTGCCCGCGCGTGTCGTTCGCCGGCGGGAGGAACAGCTTCGCGTCGAGCTCGAACGCGCCGTCCGGCATGTCCGGCTTGTGGCCGACGAGGACGAGGTACGACGCGCCGCGGCTCGTGTCGAACGCGACGCTCGCCGTCCCGTCGGCGGTGGCCGACGAGCAGTCGAGCTCCTTGATCCCGTTCTTCACGAGCGAGTACACGCGCAGCACGGGCGCGAAACCCGTGCCCTGCACGTCGAGCGCGACGGTGCCGTCCGGCGCCTGGTCGATCCGGTACCAGACGGTGCCCTCGATCTGCCCGCACTGGGAGATCTGCGGGTCGAGCCGCTCCACCGTCGCGTCGACCGTCGTCCCCTGGATCGTGGCCGGGAACGTCGGGATCGGGGCGGCGCTGTCGCGGTTGTCGTTCGCCGGCGGATCGGCGAGCGCCGCGGGGGCGAGCGCCAGCGCCGCGACCGCGACGGCGGCTGCGGCGGGCCAGCGGAGTCGGAAGCGGATTCTCATGGTGGTTCCCTCCTCGGGTGCCTGCGCCGGCGGAGGCCGACTGCCTCCGTTGTCGCTCCGGCCGCTCACGCATCGCTCACGGGCGCACCACGACGAAGAGCGGCCCGGCGGGGCCGCCCTTCGCTGGTGCGGGGAGGGGGAACTCGGACTAGCCGGCCGCGGGAGCCGCGGGCTTCGGGGCCTCCGCCTTCTTCTGCGAGCGGGCGAGGAGCCAGCCGCCGGCGCTGAGCGCGCCGCCGAGGGCGAGGATGATGAACCCGACGCCGCTGAGCAGGAGCGCAACGCCGACGACGATGCCGAACATGCCGAGCTGCTCTGCCATGTAGGCCATGTTCAGCGCACCGGTGAGCGCGGTCTCGGTCACCCAGACATCCCGGGACGGGTTGTCGAGCGGCTGCCCGTTCGCGCCCTTCGACGCCTTCGAGGCGTCGTTCGTGCCCTTGCCGTCCGCCGTCGCGTAGATCGGCATCTTGGCGTAGGGGACCCCGCCCGTGGCCTCGTACGCGTGGATCTGCATGTACTGGGCGAAGCACCGCGCCTGGGTACCGGTGGTGACCTGCTTGTTGGCAATGGTGCAGGTGGGAAGCGGGATGCTCGACGGCAGGCCCGCCGTCTTCGCCTCGGCCGCGATGCCGGACGGGGTCATGTCGGGCGTGCCGACGATCTGCTGCTGCTTGAGGTTCGTCGAGACCGTGCTGCGCCCGTTGACGCCCAGCACGATCGCTGCGACGCCGAACGCGATGAGCACGACGCCGGCGGCGACTCCACCGAACTCGAGGACCTTCTTCATGGCGACTCCTCCATTCGAATCACTGGCGTATTGCCTTGGCCGCAGCGTGCCCGTCGCCCGATTTCGCGCCATTCGGGCCGCCGCGGAACCTCGCTGCGGCTTCTCCGCATCGTTTCCGGGCCGAATCCCCGACCCGGCCCGGTGAAGCGGCGCGATGAACCACCCGAAAGGGGACGAATCAAGCGGCCGGGGCTGGGCAGGATGCAGGGCAGACGGCACATCCCCACGAGCCCCGATGCGGCGCGGGCTCGGACCCTCATCCCCCCTACGATCAAGCGGCCCCCTGCGGTGGGCCGCTTTTTCGTCTCTCGTGACGAAGCTGCCGGGAAGCCGTCACCATCGCGTCCGCCGCCGTCCGTAGTCTCGTTCTCATGGCGAAGGCGGCCGTCCAGTACGCGTGCACCGAGTGCGGCTACTCGGCCGGCCGCTGGTTCGGAAAGTGCCCCGGCTGCTCCGCGTTCGGGACGCTCGTGGAGGAGGTCGTCGGCCAGGCCGGGAAGGCGAAGGTGCCGCCGAAGCCGCTGCTGCGGCTCGTCGACGTCCGCGCGGAGGAGGCGGAGCGGATCGCGACCGGCGTGCCGGAGCTCGACCGCGTCCTCGGCGGCGGGCTCGTGCCGGCGTCGCTCGTGCTCCTCGGCGGCGAGCCGGGAGTGGGGAAGTCGACGGTCCTGCTCATGGCCCTGGCGGCCATGAGCAGTACTAGGAGAACCCTGCTGGTGACCGGCGAGGAATCGCCCGCGCAGGTGAAGCTGCGGGCCGAGCGGCTCGGCGGGGCGGAGCGCGTCGAGATCCTCGCCGAGACGGAGCTCGACGTCGTCTGCGAGACGCTCGAGGCGGAGCGGCCTGACGTCTGCGTGATCGACTCGGTGCAGACGCTGTACTCGGCGGAGCTCGGCTCGGCGCCCGGCTCGGTCGCGCAGGTGCGCGAGGCGGCCGCGCGGCTGCTGCGCGTCTCGAAGGAGTCCGGCGTGGCGACGATCCTCGTCGGCCACGTCACGAAGGACGGCTCGGTCGCTGGGCCGCGCGTGCTCGAGCACCTCGTCGACTGCGTGCTCCAGTTCGAGGGCGACCGCTATCACGCGCACCGAGTGCTGCGGGCGGCGAAGAACCGGTTCGGCTCGACGAACGAGCTCGGCGTGTTCGAGATGACCGGCGCCGGCCTCGTCGGCGTCCCCGACCCGTCCGAGGTGTTCGGCCGCACCGTCTCCGGCGAGCCGGGCGCCGCGGTCGCATGCGCGCTCGAGGGGACGCGGCCGATCCTGCTCGAGATCCAGGCGCTGGTCTCGCAGACGGATCTGGCGATGCCGCGCCGCGTCGCAACCGGCGTCGACCCGAAGCGGCTGGCGATGATCGTCGCGGTGCTCGGCCGCCACGCCGGCGTCGCGCTCGGCCAGGCGGACGTCTTCGTCAACGTCGCCGGCGGCGTCCGCATCGACGAGCCCGGAGCCGACCTCGCGATCGCGCTCGCGATCGCGTCGGCGGCGAGGCGCGTGCCGGTGCGCGCGGGCACGGCGGCGTTCGGCGAGATCGGCCTCACCGGACGCCTGCGCCCGGCCGCGCAGGCGGAGCGGCGGCTCGAGGAGTGCGGGAAGCTCGGCCTGAAGCAGATCGTCGCGCCGCCGGAGACGCCGAAGCGCCCCGGCCTCCGCGTGACGGAGGCCGAGACGCTTCGGCAGGCGCTGAAGGGCGCGTTGGAGAGCGAGCCTCCCGCGAAGGAGACCCCCTAGACCGCCGCGTGCCCGTGGCCGCCGTGCTGCTCGTGACGCACGACGAGCGCCGTGCCCGCGACGATCACGACGACGAGCGCGCCGACGCCGGCGCCGATCGCGGCGTCGCCGTAGTCGAAGCCGCCGGGCTGCGAGTAGCTCACGACGTCGACGGCCGCCGGCTCTGGGGCCTGCTGGATGTACTTGCCGTCGAACAGGTAGTTCCCCGGCGTCGGCAATGTGTAGGCGGAGCCGCCGTCGCCAGGCCCGTGCATGGCGAGCGCTCCCATGGGCAGGGCGAGGACGACGACCGCGGTTGCGACGGAGACGAGGGAGCGGAGCATCGCTGGCACCTCCTGCGCGGGGCCGCGTGGTGCGACCCGTTGCTCCGACCGTCGTGCGGCGGCCTCACGTGCTGCTCACGCGCACTCCTAGAGCGGAGGCCCTGCGGGCTTCGCGAGCGGCGTCCCGTCGAGGCAGCGGCCCTGCGCGAGCGCGTCGAGGAACCGCTCGCCGAGGATCCACGTCCAGTGCCCCGCGACGGCGACGGCGTGGACGTGCAGCGTCACGGCGTCGCTCGACCCCGGCCGCCGCATCGTCAGCGTCACGAGCGCCGACATCCGTTGCGGCACGTTCCGCACGTCGATCGGCGCCTGGGCGACCGATCGGACCGTCAGCACCTCGTCGCCGATGTTCGTCCCGAGCCCGCGCGAACACGCGACGTACTGGTCGCGGGTGATCAGCGCCTGGTGCCCCGGATGCAGCTGCGTCCACTGCCGCGCCCACATCCCGTGCAGCTCCTCGTCGACGATTCGGACCGCGAAGACCCCGGCGCTCTCGGCGTCCGCCGCCCGCCCCGAGTCGAGCCGGGCCGCCGCGGGCACGGCCGCCGCAGCCGCCGCCGCGAGGGTCACGGCGAGGACCCGGACGCGCCGCGTCGTCATCCGAGGATATTCGGCACCGGGACGGGATCTCTGAAGCGCCGATTTGCTGGCACACTGAGATCGATGGCCCTCGAATCGAAGGAAGTGCGGGCGCTCAGCGAGCTGGGCTTCACCCGCACGCCGTCCGAGGACGACCCGCGCCGCGACCCCGCCCTGCTCGAGGCGATCGAGATCTTCGCGCCGGGGACGGCGCTGCGGCAGTCGGTCGACGACATCATTCGCTCCCACGAGGGAGCGCTCATCGTGATCGGCGAGCCGGACGAGCTCTCCTTCATGTTCTCCGGCGGGATCCGGCTCGACGCGCCGTTCCGGCCGCAGCTGCTGTTCGAGCTGGCGAAGATGGACGGCGCGATCATCGTCGACCCGGCGCTGAAGCGGCTGGCGTGGGCGAACGTCCAGCTGATGCCGGACCCGACGATCGCGTCCGACGAGACCGGCACGCGCCACCGCACGGCCGAGCGCGTGGCGAAGCAGACCGGCGCGCTCGTCGTCTCGATCTCGCAACAGCGCGAGACGGTGACGATCTTCGTCGGGCCGGCGCGCTACCAGCTCGACCCGATCGCCGACGTGCTCGCGAAGACCAACCAGGCGCTCGGCACCCTCGACACGTACCGGCAGCGTCTCGAGCAGGTGCTGACGCGACTGACGGCGCTCGAGTTCCAGAACGCGGTCGTCCTCGACGACGTCCTCGTCGTGCTCCAGCGCGCCGAGATGACGAGCCGCATGTCGGAGCGGATCCAACGCGACTGCGTCGAGCTCGGCGGCGAGGGCCGGCTGATCCGGCTTCAGCTCGAGGAGCTCGTCGGCGACGTGCCGGCCGAGCGCGACGCGATCGTCCGCGATTACCACGCGACCGGCGGGGGCGCGGAGGCGGCGCTCGCCCTCGAGGGCCTGCGGGCGCTGCCGTACCAGGAGCTGCTCGAGTTCGACCGCCTCGCGGCGCTGCTCGGCTACCCCCGCTCGGTCAACCCGCTCGACCATGCGGTCGCCCCGCGCGGCTACCGCGTCCTCTCCCACATCCCGCGGATCCCGGACGCCGTCGTCCGCCAGGTGGTCGCCGACTTCGGCGGGCTCGAGTCGATCGTCCGCGCCACGGAGCGCGAGCTGGAGGCCGTCGAGGGCGTCGGCGCGGTGCGCGGGAAGGAGATTCGCGAAGGTCTGCGGCGGCTCCAGGAGCACAACCTCGTCGACCGCTATCTCCAGCTGTAGCCAAACGGTCGAAATCCGTCGAAATTTGGCTTTTCCAGGGGGTTTCCGCTATAGTGGATGGCCGTGAGCCGGACGCCTTTCGCGCCGGCTTTCTTGGCGGAAAGACACGTGAAAGGGGAGGTCCGGCTTGTACAAGGTCGGCGATAAGGTGGTGTATCCGCACCACGGGGCCGGGACGGTCGTCAAGAAGGAGTCGCGTGAGGTTCTCGGCCAGAAGCGCGAATACCTGACGATCAAGATCCTCCACAACGACATGACGGTGCAGGTCCCGTGCGAGAACGCCGAGAAGGTCGGCCTCCGCCGGGTCATCGGCGAGAAGGAAGTGGCCGTCGTCCTGAAGGCGCTGACGGGCGGCTCGACCGAGATGCCGAAGAACTGGAACCGTCGGTTCAAGCACAACCGCGACAAGATGAAGACCGGCGACATCCTCGAGCTGGCGGAGGTCGTCCGGAACCTGTCGCTCCGTGACCACGAGAAGGGCCTGTCCACTGGCGAGAAGCAGATGTTCGTGAAGGCGAAGAAGATCCTCGCCTCCGAGCTCATGTACGCCAAGGGCATGGACGAGGACGAGTGCGCCGAGTGGCTCGACGACGTCCTCTCCGGCGTGGGCAACGGCAAGCGAAAGCCGGCGGCCAAGAAGAAGGCCGTCGCCGCGACCGTCTAGGGGTCAGACCCCCGGCCGTGTCCGTCTGGGCCATCCTCGTCGCTGCGGGACGGGGAGAGCGGCTAGGGCTGGACCAGCCGAAGGCGTTCGCACGGCTCGGAGAGGAGCCGCTGCTCGGGGAGCCGCTCCACCGTCTCGACGACTCGGAGTGGGTCGACGCGATCGTGCTCGTCGCGCCTCCCGGCTGGGAGGAACCGGCGATCCTGCTCGCCGAGGAGCTCGGCTGCGGGAAGGTCAGCGCCTGCGTCCCCGGCGGTGAGACGCGCGCCGACTCGGTCCGCGCCGGCCTCGCCGAGGTGCCGGAGGACGCGCTCGTCGTGCTCGTGCACGACGCCGCCCGGCCGCTGCTCCCGCCCGAGGTGGTCGAGCGGGTGCTGGCGCCGCTCTCCGAAGGGTGGGACGGGGTCGTCCCGGGCCTGCCCATCGCGGACACGCTGAAGCGCGTCGGCGCAGACGGCGGCGTCGAGGAGACCGTCTCCCGCGACGGCCTCTGGGCGGTGCAGACGCCGCAGGCGTTCGTCGCGGACGCACTTCGCGCCGCGTCGGCGGGCGGCGGCGACGCGACCGACTGCGCGAGCCTCGTCGAGGCCCGCGGCGGCCGGGTCAAGGTCGTCCCCGGTGATCCGCGGCTGCTGAAGGTGACGACGGCCGACGACCTCGCGAAGATCGAGGCATGGCTGTGAGCGGCGTAGGCTCGACGGGGCCGCCCAGGAGCGGAGGCGGCTGCTTTGCCGGCGCCGGAGCGGGGAACGATTACCGCGTCGGGACCGGCTTCGACGCCCACGCGTTCACGGACGGCGTTCCGCTCGTCCTCGGCGGCGTGCGGATCGAGCACCGCTGCGGGCTCGCCGGGCACTCGGACGGCGACGTCCTCGCGCACGCGCTCACGGACGCGTTGCTCGGCGCCGCCGGGATGGAGGACATCGGCGCGCTGTTCCCGCCGGAGGACGTGTCGCTCGAGGGCGCCGACTCGATCGAGCTCCTGCGCGAGGCGTGGCGTCGCGTCCGCGCGGACGGCTGGCACCTCGCGAACGCCGACGTCGTCATGATCGGCGAGGAGCCGCGGCTAGCGCCGCACCGGCAGGCGATGCGCGCGCGCCTCGCGGGCGCGCTCGACGTCGACCCGGATCTCGTCTCCGTGCGCGCGACGACGACGGACGCGCTCGGCTTCACGGGCCGCCGGGAAGGGCTCGCCGCGCAGGCCGTCGCGCTGCTGCGCCGGTGAAGCTCCGCATCGTCACTCACGCGGAGAAGGACCTCCGCGGCACGCTGCCCGAGCTCTTCCCGATGTTCATGGGCCACGACGAGATCGTCAACACGTTCTGGCCGCGGCTGTTCGAGGTGTACCCGGACTTCCAGCTCTGGGTGCTCGACGGGAAGGCGACGATCGCGCAGGCGTGCACCGTGCCGGTGCGCTGGGACGGCATCCCGGAGCCGCGCGGCGTCGACTGGGCGCTGACGAACGGCGCCGCCGGCGAGCCGTCGTCGCTCTGCGCGCTCCTCGTCACGATCGTCCCCGACTACCGCGGCAAGGGACTCGCCGAGGCGATGCTCCGTCGCGTCGCCAGCATCGCCGCCGCGCACGGGCTCGACGAGCTGATCGCGCCGGTGCGCCCGACGTGGAAGGAGCGCTATCCGCTCACGCCGGTCGACCGGTACATCCTCTGGCGCCGCGAGGACGGCCTCCCGTACGACCCGTGGCTGCGGACGCACGAGCGGATCGGCGCGGAGATGCTCGACGTCGCGCCGCGGTCGATGACGATCACCGGCTCGCGCGAGGAGTGGGAGGAATGGACGGGCCTGCAGTTCCCGGAGGAGGGCGACTACGTCGTCCCCGGCGCGCTCGTCCCCGTCCGGTTCGAGCAGGGCGTCGGCACGTACGTCGAGCCGAACGTCTGGATGAAGCACCCACTGTACGAGGAGTAGCCGCTGCGCCTAGCGGCCGCGGCGCTGCGTGTCGCGCTTGGCCTTCTCGAGCCGCCGCCGCATCTCGCGGTTCGTCGCCTCGGGCACGAGCCCCTGCTGCTCCTGCATCTCGAGCAGCGCGCGGCGCTCCTGCGGGGTGAGCTGCGACATCGCCTGCTGCATCCGCTGCGGATCGCGCATCGCGCCGGTGCGCTGCACCTTCCGCATCGCGCTGGCGAGCTCCGGGTTGGAGCGTTCCATCGCCGCCGTCGACGCCTTCTGGAGCCAGCGGTTGAGGATCGGCACCTTCGCCATCAGCGCGAACAGCGGCCGGAGGTACTTCCCGCCCCTGAACCGACCGAGCAGTGCAAGTGCGCCGAAGAGGACGAGGACGAACAGGAGGATCCACAGCGGGATCAGCAGCATGTAGATCGGGGACGCGAGCAGCATCGAACGGATGGTACCGGCCTATGCGGGGAGCGAGACGGTCTCCCCGGCGACGTGGACGAGCCCGTCGCGTGCGAGCGAGCGGACCGCCTCGGCGTCGAGCTCCCCGACAGGCCGCGCCGCCTCGGCGACGAGCCGGAGCGTGGCTGCGCGGCGCTGCCGGAACGACCCCTCGAACGGCCCCTGCTTGCGGAGCGGCTCGTACGTGCGCCCGCGCGACGGGCACGCCTCCGCGAGCGGGCACACCCCGCAGCGAGGCACGCGCGCGAGGCAGACGGTCGCCCCGAGATCCATGAGCGCCTGAGCGGCCTTCGGCGAGAACTCGCGCCCGGTCCGCTCGGACACGCGCCGCACGTTGACGTCGACGGGCAAGACGTCACGCCCGAACGCGAAGCACGCGACAGCGTCGGCGGTGTACCGTCCGACGCCGGGAAGCTCGGTGAGGTCGTCAGGCCATCCGCGCGCCGCCACGTACCGAGCCGCGCGGTGGAGCGCGAGCGCGCGGCGGTTGTACCCGAGCCCCTGCCACTCACGAATCACGTCAGCGGCGGACGCTTGTGCGAGCGCCGCGACCGTGGGCCAGCGTTCCATCCATCGCGCCCACCGCGGGATGACGCGCTCGACCTGCGTCTGCTGCGCCATCACCTCGCTCACTAGCACCGCGTACGGGTCGCGGGTCGCCCGCCAGGGCAGATCCCGCTTGTTCCGGCCGAACCAGGCCAGGAGCAGCGCTTCCACTGAGCGGAGCGTAGACGAGCGTCCTACCGCGACGGTCACCGTCGCCCTCGCGTGCCGCACGATAGGGTGACGGCATGGGCGGTCTGATGCAGCGGACGTCGGAGATCACGAAGGCGAAGGTGTCGAAGCTGCTCGACCGCGCCGAGAATCCGGAGGAGACGCTCGACTACTCGTACGAGCAGCAGCTCGAGCAGCTCCAGAACATGAAGCGCGGGATCGCCGACGTCACGACGGCGAAGAAGCGGCTGGAGCTGGAGGACAGCTCCTTGCAGCAGCAGCTCGCCAAGCTCGATGCGGAGGCGAAGCAGGCGCTGCAGGCAGGTCGCGAGGATCTCGCGCGCGAGGCGCTCGCGCGGAAGGCCGCACTCCAGGCGCAGATGACCTCGATCGAGCAGCAGGAGCAGCAGCTCGCGGCGCAGGAGCAGAAGCTGATCGACGGCGAGCAGGCGCTGCAGGCGAAGGTCGAGGCCTTCCGCAGCCAGAAGGAAGTGATCAAGGCGCAGTACTCGGCCGCCGAGGCGCAGGTGAAGATCGGTGAGGCTGCGACCGGGATCGGCGAGCACATGGCCGACGTCGGGCTTGCGATCCAGCGGGCGCAGGACAAGACCGAGCAGATGCAGGCGCGCGCGGCGGCAGTCGACGAGCTCACCGCGTCGGGTGCGCTCGAGGACTACACCGCGCAGGGGGACGACCTCGACCGGCAACTCGCGCAGATCTCGGAGGGCAGCCAGGTCGACGACGAGCTGGCGAAGCTGAAGGCCGAGGTCGGGCAAGGCGAGCAGCCGGCTTCTCCCGGAGGCGCACAGTGATCGTCCGCGTGATGGGCGAGGGCCAGTGGCGCGTCGACGACGCCCTCGCGGCCCGCCTGGAGGAGCTCGACGAGGAAACCGAGCGCGCAGTCCGAGCCGGAGACGAGCAGGCGTTGCACGTGGCCCTGCAGGCGCTCGTGGACGCGGTCCAGACCTCGGGCGAGAAGCTCGACCACGACCACCTCGCCCCCTCCGACGCCGTCATCCCGCCGCCCGACCTCACCCTCGACGAGGCCCGGCGACTGCTCGAGAGCGACAAGTCGATCCCCGACCTGCCCTAGACGGGGGTGCGCTTCGATCTCGTCGTTGTCGGCGAGGTGCTCGTCGACGTTCTTGTCGGTGAGCTCGCGCCCGGGGAGGCGCGGCATGCGCCTGTCACGGTGCGCGCTGGTGGGACGGCGGTCAACGCGGCGCTTGCGGCGGCGGGAGCCGGCGCTCGGGTTGCAGTGGTAGGGCGCGTCGGGGACGACCCGGCCGCCGCGCTGATCGGCGCGCAGCTCGTTGCGGCCGGGATCGAGGCGTTTCTCGCGGTCGATCCGGCGCTGCCGACCGGGAGCTTCGCCGAGGCATCGATCGGCGGGAGCCGTGCGGTGGTCGCCGATCGCGGGGCGACCGACGCGTTCCAGGCCGTGGATCTGCCCGCCGTCGAGGCGGATGCCGTGCTCGTCTCCGGCTATCTGCTCTTTCACGAGAGGACGCACGCGGCTGCGCGGGCGGCGCTGCGTGCGTTCGATGCGCGGGTTGCCGGCGCCACCGGCGGATCGCGTTCGCTCATCGGCCGGGAACGGCTCGCGGACGTCGACGTGCTCGTCGTCAACGCCGAGGAGGCGGGCGCGCTGACCGGCGAGGAGGGCGAGGCCGCCGCGCTCGCTCTCGCAGAGCTGGTCGAGCTCGTCTGCATGACCCTCGGCGCGGAGGGGGCCGTCGCCGCCCGCGGTGAGCGCGTCGAACGCATCGCCGCCGGCCCCACGCCGGCCGACGCACTGGGCGCAGGCGACGCGTTCGCCGCCCGGCTGCTCCTTGCGCTCGCGGGCGGGAGCGATCTCGTCGAGGCCCTCGGACGCGCCGTCGCCTGACAGACTCTCGTTGTGGGCGAGCTGGACGGCAGGAGCGCGGTGGTCACCGGCGCCTCGGGCGCGCTCGGCGGCGCGATCGCGCGCGGGCTCGCCGCGGCCGGCGCGCGCGTCGGTCTGCTCGCCCGCAAGCGCGCGCCGCTGCAGGCGCTCGCGGACGAGATCGGCGACTCGGCGCTCGTGCTCGAGGCCGACGTTCTCGACCGCGACGCTCTCGTGCGCGCGCGCGACGCGATGCTCGAGCGCTTCGCGCGGATCGACGTCCTCGTCAACGCGGCGGGCGGGAACATCCCTGCCGCGATCGTCGGCGAGCGGTCGTTCTTCGAGCTCGACACCGACGCCCTCGACGCCGTCGTCCGCCTCAACTTCAACGGCACGGTGCTGCCGATCCAGGTCATCGGCGCGGCGATGGAGACGGGCTCGATCGTGAACGTCTCCTCGATGGCGGCGCAGCGCGCGCTGACACGCATCGTCGGCTACAGCGCCGGGAAGGCGGCGGTCGAGAACCTCACGCGCTGGCTTGCCGTCGAGCTCGCGCCGGCGATCCGCGTGAACGCAATCGCGCCGGGCTTCTTCGTCGGCGAGCAGAACCGCGCGCTGCTGCTCGACGAGTCGGGCGGGCTCACCGAGCGCGGAAGGGCGATCATCGCCGGGACGCCGTTCGGGCGCTTCGGCGAGCCGGACGAGGTCGCCGGCGCCGTGGTCTGGCTCTGCAGCGACGCGGCGTCGTTCGTCACCGGCGCCGTCGTTCCGATCGACGGCGGCTTCGACGCGTTCGGCGGCGTCTAGCCGAGCCGGTAGGCGCGGCGGACGAGCCCGTCGGCGAGCTCGCGCGCGAGCGAGCTCGCCTCGTCCTCGGCAAGGAAGCCCGCGTCGACCTTGCGTGCGAGCCAGCCGCACGTGCGCCGGCGCCAGAGGTCGTGCCGCGCCGGCAGCGCGGTGAGCGCGCGCGCGTCGTCGACGAAGCCGGCGAGGTTGTGGACGCCCGCGGTCTCGACGACGCGGTCGAGGAAGCGGTCGATCCCGGCGGGGCTGTCGTGAAACCACCACGGGCAGCCGAGCCGTACGGCGGGGTAGTGGCCGGCGAGCGGCGCCAGCTCGCGGCTGTACGTGCTCTCGTCGAGCGTGTAGAGCACGAGTCCGAAGCGGGGATCGTTGCCGCACGCCTCGAGCAGCGGGCGCAGGCCGCGCGTCCAGTCGGTCGCGACCGGGATGTCCGCGCCGATGTCGGAGCCGAAGCGCGCCGCGAGCGGGCGGTTGTGGTCGCGGAGGCTGCCGACGTGAAGCTGCATCACGAGCCCGTCGTCGGAGCTCATGCGCGCGAACTCGTTCAGCATGTGCGCCTCGAAGCGCCGCGCGTCCGCCGCGGAGAGCTCGCCGGCGAGTGCCGCCGCGAACAGCCGTGACGCCTCCGCGTCCTCGAGCCGCGACGTGTCCGCACTCGTCGCGGCATGGTCGGTCGCGGTCGCGCCGAGCTCCCTGAACGCCGCGCGGCGCGCGGCCAGCACGTCGCGGAACGCGGCGAAGTCGCCGATCTCGCGTCCGCCCGCGCGCTCGAGCGCCGCGAGCGCGTCGCGCCAGCCCGGCGCGTCGAGCGCGACGACCGCGTCCGGCCGGAACGTCGGCTTGATCCGCGCGGGATCGGCGATCGCGCGGTGGTCGGCGAGCGTCGATCCTGCCGGATCCGTCGTCGCGAGCACCTCGACGCGGAAGCGGTCGAGGAGCGCGCGCGGCGCGAAGTCCGGCGACGCGAGCTGCTCTTCGATTCGGTCGTAGATCGCCTGGGCCGACGCCGAGTCGAGCGGCTCGTCGATCCCGAACACGTTCGCGAGCGTCTCGCGGAGCCACAGTCCCGTCGGGGTGAGCGTGAACAACCCGGCGTTGTCGGCGAGCGTCTGCCAGACGGATCGATCGTCGGCGCCGTTCGGCCCGAGCCCGGCAGCCTCGAGCGGAACGCCCTGTGAGTAGAGCATCCGCACGACGTAGTGGTCGGCCGTGACGAAGAGCCGTCCGGGCGGGTCGAGCCGCGCGGCGGGATCGGCGAAGAGATGCGCGTCGATGTGGCCGTGCGGGCTGACGATCGGCAGCTCCGCGATCTCCCGGTAGAGCTCGAGCCCGAGGCCCGGCCCCTCGATGTACCGGTCGGGCCTCAGGCCCGCCACAGCCCGAGCCCCGGATTCGGGATGTCGACCGTCTCGCCGAGAGCCTCGTCGAGCGGGAGATAGCGGAAGCCGACGCCCTCGATCTCGGCCCGCGACACGCCGGGGCCGGGCGCGTACGTGACCGTGAACCGTCCCTCGGTCGAGCCGTGGATCAGATGCGCGACCGCCGCGAGGTTCGCCGCCAGCTCGGGGTCGGCGGCCATCGCGCGGAGCGCCGCTTCGCGCCCGTGGTAGCCGTGCCGCCGGATCAGCGCGTCCACGAGCGGATCTTCGCCGAAGCGATCGAGCCCCGGCGCGACGACGACGAGCTCCCCGCCGTCGGCCATCGCGAGCCGCGTGCGGTAGATCGCCTTGTTGCCGAGCCATGTGGAGCGGTACTCCTCCGCGTCGAGGTACGCGACGCAGCGTGCGAACGGCTCGGCCACGGTCTCGATGTTCACCTCGGACGAGAGTGCGACCGCCGCGCGAAACGCGTCGCCGCCCGCTGCGCGCGGGCCGCCCTCGCCGGTGAAGACGCCGCGCAGCACCGGTCCTTCGGCAAGCAGCTCGACGACGGTGAGCACGAACAGGACGCGGCAGCGCGGCTCGAGGAAGCGCTCGAAGCCGCGGTCGAGCAGCTGCCGCACCGGCGCGTCGGCGCGACCGAGCGTCCGCTCGATCCCGTGGACCGCGCTGATGAAGTGGCTGCGCTGGATCGTGTCGGGACCGCCGAGGCCGATCGACACGTGCTTCGTGTAGCCCCCGAAGCCCGCCACCTCGTGCGGCACGACCTGCCCGACCGAGACGACGAGGTCGTAGGAACCGTCGACGAGCGCGGCGTTGACGGCGAAGGGGAGACTGAGCCCGAGCTCGTCGCCGACGACGTCGTCGACCTCGTCCTCCGGCAGCTCGCCGACGGTGACGACGTCCTCGCGCCAGCGGTGGTGGAGCAGTCGCGCCGGCTCGATCGCGTCGCCGAACATGAGCCGGCACTCGGCCGGCCCGAGCGGACGGTGCGTCCCGAGCGCGGGCATCACGTCGATACGGCCGAGCTCGTCCTGGAGCAGGGTGTACATACGCGCGACGATCTCACCGGCGCGCGAGTGCAGCCGCGTCTGATCGGGCGGGACGAGGAGTACGCTGCGCGCCTCCGTCGTGACGATCGCGCCCGCGAGCGCGCGCACGAACGCATCCAGCTCGTCCGCCGCCACGACCGCGTCCGGGCCGCCGATCCCGAGCAATACCTCCCGCTCCACGCGCCCAGGATATGGCGTTCACCGGTCCGACCACTCTGGTCGGAAACCTGCGCCTTCCTCGGCATTCCGGGGGCGGTTTCGTAAAGAGCTTGCAAAACGGAATCCGCTCTGCGGTTCGGCGCGGTATGACCCGGGGTACGTCCTGCGGAAGTTGCGGCCGCTGACCGGAAAGCGAAGCGGCGACGACGGGGGCACGAGCCGGATGGGGGTGCAGCATCCGGGCACATTCCCTCGTGGGGCGAGCGGGGTGGTTGGCTCTGACGGTGATCCTCGTGTCGATCGGGTTCGGCATTGCGACCGCTGCCGCGCGCGCGGACGATCCGGCTCCGGCTTCGCCGGTCGACGCGAGCTCGTCGGCGACTGCCGACGCGGGTGCGACGCAGGCCGGCGCGTCCAACACGAACGTGAGCGTCGCGGTGGGACAGGCGGGAGACATTGGCGCCGTTGCGCAGGCGAACGACGCGAACGCGACGGCGGAGGCGGCGTCGAGCGGGACCGCGACCGCGACGCAGACGGATCCGGCGAACGTGAACGTGTCGGTCCGCGTCGACAGCCCGGGGAACGACGACACGGTGACGCAGGCGAACGATGCGACGGCGACCGCGTCGTCGACGGCGACCGCGACGCAGACGTCGCCGACGAACGTGAACATCTCGGTGCGGATCGCGAGCCCCGGCGACTCCGGCGCGGTCGACCAGGAGAGCATCGACGCGGCGGCGGTCTCGAATGCGGCGACGAGCGACGTACCGGCCACGAGTGACGCACCCGCGGTCGTCGACAACTCGTCCAACGTCACCCAGTCGCTCGACCAGTGCACGGGCACGTGCCCGGCGACGGTGCCGCCGGCGAGCGTCGCGCCGACAACGACGACTGCGGTGCCGGGCACGGCGAACGCGACGCAGACGAATCCGACGAATCTCAACGTCTCCGTCCGCATCGGCAGCGACGGGACCGACGCGGGTGCGACGCAGACGAGCACGGCGACGACCATCACGAGCGGCGGGACGAACGTCGACGTCGGCGTCTCGCTGCCGGCGTCGACCGTCGCCGTCCCAGCGGCGGGCGTCGCGTGGACGTGGAGCTGGACGTGGGATCTCGGCGCGGCGCCGCCCGATCCGTCCGCGGCGCCGACCGACGCGGCGAGCTGGAACTGGTCGTGGGGCGACGCGCAGGCACCGGCGGCGACGACCGCGCCCGCGACCGGACACTGGCTCTGGACGTGGACGTGGACGGGCCCGAACGGCGCGGCGTCGAGCTTCTCGCTCGACCAGCCGTGCGCGTGCAACTGGGTCTGGAGCTGGACGTGGAGCGGCGCGCCGGCGGCCGCGGCGACGGCGACCCCCGCGGCCGCGCCCGCGGCGACGCCGCAGGTCTCGCAGGCGAACGTCGTCACTGCGACGGCGTCGGCGTCGACCACCTCGGCGACGAGTCAGACCGGGATCGGCCCCGGCGTCACCCAGCAGATCAGCGCGTCGCAGACCGCGAGCGCGACGGCGACGGCGATCCAGGTCGGCCCGTCCAACCTCAGCCTCGTCGCCGCCGGGCTCCTCGCCGGGCTCGGACAGCTGAACGATGCGGCCTCGATCGCCGCGGCGACCGCCGACCTGACCGCCGCCCAGACGGCGACCGGCGACGGCACCGCGTCACAGTCGATCGCGATCACGCAGACCGTCACGGCGACCGCGCAGACGACGCAGACGGATGCCTCCAACGACAGCCGGGTCACGTCGGCGCAGCCGTCGGCCGCGGCGATCGGCGCAGTCCGCCAGACGAACGACGCGCACGCGGGCGCGAGCGGGAGCGCGACCGACGCGGTCTTGCAGAGTGTCGCCCAGCTCCCGTCGGGCGACGGCCCGCAGAGCGACCTCGCGATCCAGTCGGACGCAGAGACGCAGATCGCGATCGCGTCGGCGAAGACCGCCCAGACGAGCGTCGGCAACCTCGACGACGTCGTCATCCCGGCCGCCGGCCTCTCCAACCCTGCGCTCTCCCAGGAGAACGCGATCGGCAGCAGCGCGTCCGCGACGAACGCGAGCGCGACGACCCAGACCGTGCGCCAGGCGCTCGCGAACTCGAACGAGACCGTCGTCTTCGACCTCCAGGCGGAACAGGACGCGCAGGTGACACAGTCCGGCACGGCGTCGTCGGACCAGGCGCAGTCGAACCGGACGAACGCCGCGGGCTGGGACGGCGCCACCGCGCAACCGCCGCCGGCGCCGCCGCAGCCGCCCCGGACGACGCAGCAGCAGACGGTGATCGAGAGCGCTTCGCTCTCGTCGTCGGTCGTCGCTCCTCCAGACCTGCCGGCGGGGCTTCCGCCGGCCTCTCCGAGCCCCGCTCCCCCCGGCGAGGCTCCTCCAGGCGGGCCGCACGCCGTGACGCTGTCCCACCGGCACGGCGACTCCGAGGCCGGCCCGCTTTCGCAGACCGGGGCCGCGCCCCAGGCGGCGGGGCACGGCTCGGGCTCCCCATCCGCGCCGGCCCCGGTCTGCTCTCCGTGCGATCTCGACCTCGTCGTCGGAGGCACGATCGGCAGCGCCCGCGGCACCGGATCCGGCGATCCGGTCGCGGCGCTCTCGCGCCTCTTCATGCTTGCGCCCCCCGGTGCTGGGCGGGTGCAGACGCAGGTGCCGGCTCCTGGTGCGCCGGCCTTCACCTCTCCGATCGAGCGGCCCGGGTAGCGCGCGACGCGCCGACCCAACCCCGGCGGGAGCTTGGGATCTCGCCGGCGTACGGCAACCACAAACGCTCGAAAGGAGCTCGATCGTGTCAACGAGAACACGGTGGCTGCTCGGAGCACTGGCCGCGATGGCCGCCTTCGTCGTCGTTCCGGCGGCGCTGGCGCAGAATCCGGTCCAGCCGATGCCGATCATCGTCCACGTGAGCGTCACGGGGGCGCAGGTCGCGACGGTGGACCAGAGCCACGCGACCGCGACGAGCGGCGACGCAACGGCCAACGGCGGATCCGCCACCGGCGGCGCAGCCTCGGGATCCGGGGGGAACGCCGGCAACTCGAACGCGGCCGTCGGCGGCAACGCCCTCGGCGGCTCGGCCGACACCTGCCAGCACGCCGGGTGCGTCTCGGCCGGCGGCGACGGCGGGAACACCGGCGGGAACTCCTCGACCGCGAGCAGCAGCACGGCCGCGGTCGGCGGGGACACCGGCGGGAACACGGCCGGCAACGCGACGAACGCGTCGCTCGGCGGCTCGAGCGGCAACACGGGCGGCAACACGTCCGGGGACGCCGCGACGATCGCCGGCGGAGCCAACGCCAGGTCCGGCGGCGGCAACACGGGCGGCGACGCCGCGTCGCTCAGCGGCGACACCGGCAACGCGAAGTCGACCGCGGGTGACGCCGTCGACCTGAGCGGCCAGAAGACCTCGGGCGCGAACGCGTCCGGCGGCGTGGCCGCGAACGGCGGCAACACCTCCGGCGACGCGTCGAACGGCGCCGGCAGCGGCGCGGGCGGCGCAGGCGGGAACGCCGGATCCGGCACGCCGGCCGGCGACCAGACCCCGGCCACCCCGGGTGACGGCGGGGCCGGCGGATCGTCCGGCGGCGTCGGCGCGGGTCCTGCCTCGACCGGCGGTGCCCAGAGCGGCGACGCGACGGTCGGAGACACCTCGCCCGGCGGGAACGACCCGTCGATCACGAGCAGCGCAACCGGCGGAGCCGGCGGCACTGCGACCAGCGGCAACTCCATGAGCGGCGACGCGACCGGAGGAGCCGGAACGAGCGGTGACGCCACCGGCGGAACCGTGACCGGCGGCGCAGCCAGCACCGGCAGCGTCCAGAGCGGCGACTCGAACGGCGGGAACGCGGAGAGCGAAGGCGATCCGACGTCCGCCGCGGGGAGCGGCGGCGCCAACGCGATGGCGACCGGCGGCACCAACACCAGTGGTGCAGCGACCGGTGGCACGTCCGTCGGCGGAGCGTCGGGCATCGGCGGCCAGGGCGGCAACGCCAGCGCCGGCAGCCCGACGGCCAACCCGACCCAGAGCGCGACCGGCGGCTCGACGATGCCGACCGGCGGCTGGGCCTCGGCCGACGGCGGAGGCGCGACGAGCGGCCCCGCCACGGTGAACAACTCGGCGACGGTGAGTCAGTCCCTGGCGTTCGACCTGTCGGGGCTGATGCTGGAGATCTCCATCCCAGCCACGCCGGGGTCCTAGGACGAGCGACCTCGGAGGCGGAAGAGCGACCATGCACGACGACGTCGTGAGCGCAGCACCGGCAGCCGGGGCTCCCAAGGGCCCGGCCGGCCGGTGCTGCCTCGCCGGCATTCGCGCTGCAGTCGGCCGCGGCTCCGCCGCCCGGGGGAAGGCAGAGCGATGAACACACGCACATCACCGCCGGCGGGGCTCTCCGAGCTCGCCGGCGGTGATCCGGCGTGACGCGCCCCGATCCGCGAGAATGCCGGTGGGGGCGCGACCGGTGGGCGGCGACGTTTGGTGACAAGACGCCGCGAAGGAGGGGGAACCGATGACACCGTCGACGCTCCGCAGTGCGAGACGGGTGGGGACGGCAGGCCGCGCCGTCGACATCATGCAGCCGCCGAAGGCGGTCGTCCGCGACGTGCAGACGCTCGCGGGCAGGCTCGACGCCGCCATACCGGCGAAGCAGCTCGACCGCAACCTCCTGATCGGAACGTGGAACATCCGCGTCTTCGGCGACGTGACGCCGAAGTGGCAGTCGACCGAGAGCGACGCGATCATGCGCGACCTGCGAGACGTCTGCCTGATCGCGGAGATCGTCTCGCGCTTCGACGTCGTCGCCGTCCAGGAGGTGCGCGACAACCTGCGCGGTCTCCGCTATCTGCTGAAGCGCCTCGGCCCGGACTGGGGATTCACGCTGACCGACGTGACGAAGGGAGACGCGGGCAACGGCGAGCGGCTCGCGTTCCTGTTCGACACGCGGCGCGTCAAGCCGTCGGGGCTCGCCTGCGAGCTCGTCGAGCCGGAGGACGCGCACGTCGCGAAGGGCGCGTTCGCGCGCCAGTTCGCGCGCACGCCGTACGCCGTCAGCTTCGTCTCCGCAGGGCAGACGTTCATCCTCGTCACGCTGCACGTCGCCTATGGCAAGGCCTCGAGCGGCCGCATCCCCGAGCTGAAGGGGATCGCCGAGTGGCTGTCCGGCTGGGCGGAGCAGGAGGCCGACTGGAAGCACAACGTGATCGCGCTCGGCGACTTCAACATCGACCGCAACGGCGATCCGCTCTACCAGGCGTTCACGTCGACCGGGCTGACGCCGGCGCCGCAGCTTGCGAGCTTCGACCGCTCGATCGACCACGCGCCGGGCCACCCGACGTACTACGACCAGATCGCGTGGTTCACCGATCCGGCGAAGGGGCCGGTGCTGACGCTCGACTGCACGACGGGAGGCAGCGTCGACTTCGTGAAGCTCCTGCCCGGGCGCGAGACGGTGCACGACCTCTCGTACCGGATCTCCGACCACTACCCGATCTGGGTGGAGTTCGCCGTCCCGTCGCCCAGGGACTACGCGTGAGCGACGTCGTCTGCTACACGGAGAACCCGGCGCAGCCGAAGAGGGGCGGGATCCCCGCCTGCGCGCGGATCGTCAGGAACTCGTGACCGTCACGTCGACCGGAACGCCGCCGGTCAACGTCTGCAGCACGACGCAGTAGCGCTCCGTCAGCCGGAGCAGCGTCTCGAGCTGCTCGTCCGTCGCGCCGTGCTCGAGCTCGAACACGAGACGGATGTCGCGGAAGCCGACGGGCGCCTCCCTGTCGACGCCGAGCGTCCCGCGGAAGTCGAGGTCTCCCTCGGCGCGGAGCGTCCCGGCCACGGGAATCTCCAGCGACGTCGCCACCGAGCGGAGCGTCACGCCCGCGCACGCGACGAGCGCCTCGAGCAGCATGTCGCCGGAGCAGGCGAGGGCGCCGGTGCCGCCGGTCGCGGGATGGAGACCCGCCTCGACGAGCGCCCGCCCCGTCGTGACGGAGCAAGCGATGCCGGCGCCGTCGACGGTCCCCTCCGCGCGGAGCGTCACCACCGCGCTCGCGGGATCCTCGCGATAGCGGTCCTTCAGCGGTTTCTGGAGTGCGTGGAGCCGGGCCTTGTCCACGCGGCGAAGCCTACGCTAGGCCGCCTCGAGCATCGGCTCTGGCTCGGCGACACGCTCGACCGGTGCGGGGCGTGCCGGCTCCGGCAGCAGCCTGCTCCCGGCGGCGATGCCCGCGGCGACGACGACCTGCACCGCGATCACGACGACGAACGCGTCGCGGACGCCGAGGGACGACGCGGACGAGAGCGAGAGGAACAGGCTCCCGAGCGTCGCCACGCCGAGCGCGAGCGCGATCTGCTGCGTCGTCGCGAGCATGCCGCTGCCGACGCCGGCCCTCGCCGCGGGCACGCCCGCGAGGACGAAGCCGAACAGGAGCGGCATCACGAAGCCCTGTCCGACGCCGGCGACGACCATCCCCGGCGCGAGCTCGAGCGGAGTGACGTGCGGCCAGTGCTCGACGAAGTCGAAGGCGAGGACGACGAGCCCGACCGCCTGGATCGCGCCGCCCACGCCGAGCACGCGGCGGCCGAAGCGCGCCGCGAGCCGCGCGGTGGAGAGCGACGCGAGGAGGAACGCGACGGCCATCGGCGCGAGCGCGAGTCCCGAGTCAAGCGGGCTCAGGTGCGCGCCCTCCTGCAGCGTCACAGCGCAGACAAAGAAGAACGCGCCCATCCCGACGAAGAACGGGACGGCGAGCGCGAGCCCGCGGTGCATACCCGGCAGCCGCACGAGCGACGGCGGCACGATCGGGTGGCCGCCGGTGCGCTCGAGCCGCCGCTCGACGGCGACGAACGCCCACAGCGCGGGGAGGACGAGGGCGAGCAGCGCGATGCTCCACGCGGGCCACCCGAGCGCGCGGCCCTCGGTCAGCGGGACGAGCAGCGAGAGCACCGAGAGCGCGAGCAGCAGCGTTCCCGCGACGTCGATCCGCGCCGGCTCGGACGAGCGCGTCGACGGGACGAACCGCGACGCGAGCGCGAGCCCGACGAGCCCGATCGGGACGTTGACGAGGAAGATCGGCCGCCAGCTTTCGCCGCCGACGTTCGCGGCGAGGATCGCGCCGCCGGCGACCTGGCCCACGACGGCGGCGACGCCGGCGGTCGCGCCGTAGAGGCCGATCGCGCGGGCGCGGCGCCCGCCGTCGCAGGAGGACTGGATCGTCGCGAGCACCTGCGGGACCATCAGCGCCGCCGACAGGCCCTGGAGCGAGCGGAACGCGACGAGCGCACCGGCGGTGGGCGCGATCCCGCAGAGCAGCGAGAAGGCGGTGAACGCCGCCATCCCGGTCATGAACAGGCGCCGGCGCCCGAAGAGGTCGCCGAGCCGCCCGCCGAGGACGAGCGCCAGCGCGTACGGCGTGCCGTAGCCGGCGACGACGAGCTCGAGCGTCGCGGGGGACGCGTGCAGGTCGGAATCGATCGTGGGCAGTGCGACGTTGACGATGAAGAAGTCGGCGATCGAGAGGAAGGCGCCGAGGAGGACGGTGGCGAGGCCGATGTTCGAGAGCGAGGTGCGCGGGTTCATGTTCCCATCGTGGCTGCCGTCAACAACCCAGTACCAGAGCGCGTTTATCCTGGTACCAGCGCCACCCGGCTGAGCCTCCGTCCCGTCGGCGATACTGCACCCATGGCCACGGTCTCCACGCTCCCGAAGCTCGACGCGGACGCGATCCGACGCCGCGAGCTCGGCGATTTCCTGCGCCATCGGCGCGAGCGGATCGCGCCCGAGCAGATCGGCCTGCCACCGTCGCGGCGCCGCCGCACTCCGGGTCTCCGCCGCGAGGAGGTGGCGCTGCTCGCGGGCGTCGGCGTCACCTGGTACACGTGGCTCGAGCAGGGGCGCGACATCCACGCCTCGCCGCAGGTGCTCGACGCGATCGCGCGCACGCTCCTGTTCGACGCGCCCGAGCGCGCGCACCTGTACACGCTCGCGGGCGCGACCGACACGCGTCCCGCGGTCGACTGCTCCTCGATCACGCCGGCGACGCAGCTCGTCCTCGACAAGCTCGAGCCGTTCCCGTCGCTCGCGGTCAACGGGCGCTACGACCTGCTCGCGTACAACCGCGTCTGGGCGAGCGGCTTTCCGGAGTTCGAGCAGGTCGCGCCCGAGGACCGAAACTGCCTGTGGCTGATGTTCACGAACCCGGCCTGGCGCAAGACGATCCTCGACTGGGACGACACCGCCGCGCGGATGGTGGCGCAGTTCCGCGCCGGGATGGCGGAGCACGTCGCCGAGCCCGCGTGGAAGGAGCTCGTGGCGCGGCTGCGGAAGGCGTCGCCCGAGTTCGCCGCGTTCTGGGAGCGCCACGAGGTGCAGCCGCCGGAGAACCGCGTCAAGCGGGTGCGCCATCCCGACGTCGGGCTGCTGAAGCTCGAGTACACGTACCTCTGGCTCGGCCAGCGGATCGGCACGCGCATCGTCACGTACTCGCCGGTCGACGAGGAGACGCGCAAGCGCCTCGACCGGCTCCAGGTCCTCCTCGACGAGCGCGCGGCCGCGGCGGCCTAGGACGCGGCGCGGAGCGAGCGCCGCTCGCCGAGCATCGTGCGGGCCGTCTCGGTCGCGGCCTCGACGAACGCCTCCGCGAGCGGGCCGAGCAGCCGGTCGCGGTGCCACGCGAGTGCGACCACGCGCGCCGGGATCGACGCGTCGAGTTCGACGGCGACGAGCTCCGCCGACGGCTCCGCCGAGAGGGACGGCACGAACGCGCGGCCGAGCCCCGCGGCCACGAACGCGAGGATCGAGGCGACGTTCTCGAAGCGGCGCGCGACCTCGAGTGGCTTGCCGCCCGAGGCGATCGCCGCCTCCACGGCATCCTGCGCGCGCGAGCGCCCGAGCGTGAGCACGCGCAGCGATGTCAGCTCCTCGAGCGAGATCGTCGTGCGCGACGCGAGCGGATCCGTGCGCCTCACGACGAGCGCGAACGGATCGCGGTACAGCGGGGTCGTCGCGAACGGCCCGTCCGGAACCGGCATCGACACGAACGTGACGTCGAGCTTGCCGCGCTCGACCAGCTCGAGCAGCGCCGGCGAGTCGGAGCCCTCGCGCAGGACGACGCGCCCGTCGAGCCCGCCGGGGCGCAGCTCGCTGAGGATCGCCGCCACGAGCGCCGGCGGCGTCGTGCCGAGGGTGCCGACGTGCAGCGCGCCCTGGCCGAACGCGCGCATCGCCGCGAGATCCGCCTGCGCCGCGTCGAGCCGCGCCGTGATCGCCGCGGCGTGCTGCAGCAGCATGCTTCCCTCCTCCGTCAGCTCGAGCGGGCGCGTGCCGCGCATCCGGACGAAGAGTCGCGCGCCGATCAGCCGCTCGAGCGCGAGGATCTGGCCCGACACGGCCGGCTGCGTATAGCCGAGCCGCGCCGCGGCCGCGCTGAACGAGCGCTCGGCCGCAACGGCCTGCAGTGCGATCAGATGACGAAGCTCGACGCCGTGCCAGTTGGACTCGGACCTGCCTGCCGCCGCCGAAGCGCCGCCGCTGCTGACGCGCTCCATTGCCCGCTACGACGCAGCCGCGGGCGGTCGGTCTGTGCGATCAACCGAGGAGGAAATCAGTTGCCCGGGACGTCGAGGAAGCGGAGCACCGCGTCCGACGTCTTCACGGCCTGCTCCGGCACGAGCCGGTAGAGCACGTAGTAGCCCTGGCGCCGGCTCTCGACGAGGCCGGCCTGGGTCAGCTGGCGCAGATGCTTCGACACGGCGCTGTCGCTGATCGAGAGGAGCTGCGCCAGCTCGCGCGTGGAGCGCGACCGCGCGGCGACGAGCCGGAGCATCGTCAGCCTCGTCGGGTCCGCGATCGCGGCGAGCCCTTGCACGAGGTTCAGCGTCGGCGAGACGACGCGGCCGTTCATCCCCGGCGGCGGCAGCACGAGCCCGAACATCTGCGGCGGGTTCCAGAGCGTGAACACGTGCGGCGCGGTGAACAGGCTGAGCACGAGCGGCAGCGACCCGTGATCCGGGAAGTCCGCCGCGAGCTCGGTCGGGAAGTTCGGCGTGATCGCAAGCCCCTGCTCGCCGAACCGCACGCGCGGCGAGCTGCGCGCGAGGAATGCCGGCAACCCGCCGTTCGCGAGCTCGAGCTCCGCATCCGTGCGCGCGAGAAGCAGCTGCGGCTCGAGCGCCTGCCAGTCGTCCTCGAAGTAGCTCCAGTAATCCCACAGCAGCCGCACGAACCGCTGCGCGACTCCGCGCGGGTCGCGCTCGAGCTCCGCGAGCAGCTGCGTGCGCGCCGCCGCGCGCGTCGGCTGCTTCGGCACGCACGTCTCCGTCGCCACCTCGACGAGGCTCCACGCGAGCGCCGACTCGTCGCCCTCGAGCGCGCGGATCGCGCTCGGCGCGTCACCCTGCGCCGACGCCTCGGGGAACGTGAACGCGCCCGGCACCGGCGGCCCGAACAGCGCCCGCAACGCCGAGAACTCCGACCGGAACGCCGGCGGCAGCCGCCGCCGCATCCGCTGCACGAACGGCTGGTGCGGCACGTGATGGCCCGGCTCGCTGAGCACGTGCAGGCTGAGGTAGAGCTCGGTGAGCGGGTAGCTGGCGAGCGTCGCCGACGGCGGCCGCTCGCCGGGGAAGCGAATCCGGAGCGCCATCTCCACGGCAGTTCTACCTGCTGGCCCTGCCGCTCCGAAACCCCCGGAAGGGAGCCGCTGCGCCGATCCGAGCAGGCGGCTCCCTTCCCGAGGCCGCCGGGTCACACCGGGTTCAGGACTTCCACTTCCACTGCTCGATGTTCCATGCGAATCCGACATTCGACGGGTTGTTCTTCATCCCGAGGATCGAGGACTTGTAGATGAGCGGGTTCGGGCGCGAGTACATCGGGATCGACGGCACGTCCTTCGCCATCAGCGCGTCCGCCTGCTGGAAGTCGATTGCGCGCTTCGCGGGGTTCAGCTCCGACTGGCTCGCAGCGAGGAGCGCGGTCGCCTTCCGGTTGCAGTAGTTGAGGTAGTTCTGCAGGCCGCCGCAGCTCCACGTCGCGACGAAGCCGGCCGGGTCGGGCGCCGTCACCCACGCGAAGTCGGCGAGGTCGTAGTTGCCGGACGGGAACCCGGTCGGGCCGAAGACGACGTTCGCCGGCAGCGAGGCGTCGTCGATCTCGATCCCGATCGACTTCAGCTCCTGCTTGATGATCGCCTCCTGCGTCGTCCGCGTCGCGTTGCTCGCCGTCCACGAGAAGCGGAACTTCGCCGGCAGCCCGGCGCAGGTCCAGACCGACGAGTTGCTCTGCGAGACCGTCGCCGGCCCGCCGGTGCAGTGCTTCTTCAGCAGCGCGAGCGCCTTCGCCGGGTTGAAGTTCCACTGCTGGAAGTCCGGCCTGTACGCCTCGTCGGACTCGTAGTAGAGGAGGCTGTCGAGGGGCTTCGTCCCGGCCGCGAGCGGCCCGTAGACGGTGTTGATGATCCCCTGCCGGTCGATCCCCATCATGATCGCCTGCCGCATCCACGGCGAGCGGAGGAGCGGCTGCCCCTTCGGGCCGAACTGGATGTCGATGTGCTCCTGGTAGAGGCCGGGGACGACGCTGAAGGTGACGCCGTTCTGCCCCTTCAGCGGCGACAGGTTCGAGCCGAAGGTCGGGTTGATCGCGTCAACCTCGCCGCCGCGCATCGCCTGCACCTCGGTGTTCGTGTCGGTGATGATCCGGAAGTCGACCTCCTTCAGGCCCGGCTTCCGGCCGTACCAGAACGGATTCGCCTTCAGGGTCAGCCCCTGGCCCCTCGTGTAGTTCGTGAGGATGAACGGGCCGTCGGAGACGGGCTTCCCGTCGCTCCCGCAGACGCAGTTCGCCCAGATCGTGTTGAAGTTCGTGCCGGCGAGAGCCGCCGACGGGTACACGAGGCCGAACAGGTCCTGCCAGTCCGCGTACGGCGTCTTCCACCGGAACGTGACCTGCTTCTGGCCCCTGTGCGTGAAGCCGGTGATCTGGTCGTAGCCGTTGCGCGAGATCAGGTCGTTGTTCGGATTGACGAACTGCTGCCACGTGTAGACGAAGTCCTTGTACGTGACCGGGAGCTTGCGCCCGCCCCAGTTCCAGTTCGCGTCGGGCCGGATGTTCAGCGTCAGCGACGTCTTCGTCGCCGTCGCGCTCGTGATCAGGTCGGTGACGTGCTGGAGCGTGTTCGTGATGTTGTAGGCGCCGCGGATCACCGGCGTGTTGCCGGTCGCGGCCGCCCAGAACTCGTTGCAGCAGGTCAGGTTGGTGTTGAAGCCGTCGATGTCCTGCTCCATTCCGAACACGAGCGTGTCCTTCGCCCTTCGCGCCGCCGCGGTCGCCGGCACGCGCGCCCACGACTCGGCGAACGGGGGGGCGGCGGGCGTCGTCGTCGCGGCC
>Ga0335085_10001573_pt1 | contig 47171 bp, 44 predicted proteins | sample Lox_Sample_45_FD_206712 | JGI IMG/M metagenome (GOLD analysis project Ga0335085, IMG submission 206712) | Soil microbial communities from Loxahatchee National Wildlife Refuge, Florida, United States - Lox_Sample_4.5 | ecosystem: Environmental > Terrestrial > Soil > Wetlands | place: USA...
GGAGGGAAACGGTGTAGAACAACGTCGCAATTACCTGCATATCCGGTTCTTGGCCGCAACACAAAACAAAGGACTTATCTTGGCAGCGGGATTGCTCTGTTCAGCCTAGCCTCTCTCGCTATGGGGCATCTGTAGGTCTGTACCTGAATTGAACCTAAAGGAGGGTTCGATCCTTGAAACTGCGTATCGTTTCGCTGTCACTGCTCGCTCTGTGCTTGGTGGCCGTTCCGGCCATGGCGCAGACAGTCTATAGCAACGGCGCTATCAACGGCACAACCGATGCTTGGACCATCAACTTCGGTTTCGTGGTTAGCGACACATTCACCGTCGGCGGCGGGGGAGCCACTGTGGGTGGCCTGTCGTTCGGCGCCTGGACGTTTGAAGGCGACGTGCTGGAGAGCGCCGAAGTGCAGATTACCTCGGCTGAGTTCGGCGGCACCACCTATACCGACCAGATCGTCAACTTTACCCAGAGCGGTTGCTCGGCCAACCAGTACGGCTTCAACGTCTGCACCGAGACCGGCAGCCTGTCGCCTGTGAACCTGGCCGGCGGCACCTACTGGCTGAACCTGGACAACGCGGTTGTCAATGACGGCGACCCGGTTTACTGGGACGAGAACTCCGGCGCGTCTTCGGCTTCGGAGAACTCAGTCGGAACGATTCCTTCGGAAGCGTTCACGGTTCTGGGCAGCTCGAGCACTACCTCCTCGACCTCCAGCACCTCGGTTCCTGAGCCCAGCAGCATCATGCTGTTCGGTTCTGGCATCCTCGGTCTGGCTGGCGTTCTGCGCCGCAAGCTGTTCTAAATTTCAACTGACCCTTCCCCCAGGTCATTTCAAAAAAGCCGGAGCTTCGTGCTCCGGCTTTTTTCCTTATTGTCGGGCAAAACTCGGCGTGGTACTGTACTCGAACCGTACGGTCCTGTCCGTTAATTTGAACCAGGGGGTGAATCCGTGAAATTGCGTGTGGTTTCGCTTTCGCTGCTCGTATTCGGCCTGCTTCTGGTCGTCGTTTCTTTCTCTGCCTGAAATCGCCACCACCTCCGCCGAGTTTCGGCGGCAGTACCCGCACAACCTGTGTCATCGGCCGCAAACCAACCGTCTGCTCACATGTCCAGTACGCTGTGGCCTGCCACAAACGCCTGGCGTTCGGCAGTCGGATAGCCTGGAGCTTGCACAGGCAGTCCCATCGGATACGGCGGGCTGGCGCTTAGCAGCCCCCGTTCAGCCAGGTGCCACCCGCACGATCGCTGAGTCTCTCAAGACAAACAAAAAGGCACCGGTACCGCATCGCGGCCGGTGCCCTTGGTTCGTGAAGTGCGATCAGGCGTGCGCGCCAGCAGCGGCGGCGCCGGTTTCGGTAGTTGTGGTCGAGACGCCGTCTTTGGCCTCGCCATTGGCTTTCTGGCCAGGCTTGCGGATGTCGATTCCGCCCTTGAAGTACGCGCCGTCCTCGATGCTGATGCGCTGCGAGACCACGTCGCCGGTCAGCGAGCCTTCGCCGCGGATGTCTACGCGGTCGCTGGCGTTCATGTTGCCGCGTACCTTGCCCAGCACCACGATCTCGCGTGCCGAGATGTTGGCTGAGACCACGCCGTTACGCCCCACCGTCACGCGGTTGCCCGGCAGGTTGATGGAGCCTTCGACACGGCCGTCAATGTAGAGCGACTCCGAGCCGGTGACTTCGCCCTTGATGACCAGCGATTTGCCCAGCGTAGCCTGCTCCTGCGTGTTGATCGCCGGGCTGGCGGCGGGACGCGGTGCGTTTACGGGCTCCGCCGGCGGCGTGAAACTACGCTGCGGCTCCGGATTGGGGCTGGGACTTGGGCTGGAGGAGGGGGCGTTGGTAGGTTTCCACATAAAATCGAAGGTCCTTTCTAGAGTAAGTGCCGATGGGCACTGGTTTGCCTGACCGAAACTCCCCAGTCGCACCTGATGAACTGCGTGCATCCTGCGGCGGCTCTGGGCCCGTCGCTCCACTCGCGGTCCACGCGCGAACGAAATTGCGGTACAAGTACTGCTACGATACAGCGAGTTGGGCCATCGGGGAATACCTGTACGGAATTTTTTCGTGGCGACTAATTGACAATCTGTGAACGGACTACGGTGAAAGAATTAGACAGCAGTGGCCAGTGGTCAGTGGTCCGTGCCCAGTGGTCAATTCCAAGTATCGCTCCGTCGGGCTACAGCCAATGGCGCGCTCACTCGTGATCATGCTCACCGACCAGGCCATCCTCCACCACATCGACCACCAGCCGCACCACTCGGCGGGCTTCAAACAGCTGGTGCGCGAGCTGGGCCTGCGCGGCGCGGAACGCCAGCAGCTCGCCGAACGCTTACAAGCGCTGGTGAAAAGCGCGCGCCTCATCGAGACCGGTCGCGACCGCTTCACGCTGGCCGAGCATGCCGCCGCGCGCCAGAACCTCGTCGCCGGCCGGCTCACGATGCATCGCGACGGCTACGGCTTCGTGATCCCAAACCCAGAGCAGCGAACCACAATCGAGGGCGATATCTTCATCCCACCGCCGGCGATTGGCTCCGCAATGCATGGCGATCAGGTTCTGGTTGAGCTGACGCGCAAACGCGACGATGGCCGCGCCGAAGGCCGCATCCTGCGCGTGCTCACGCGCGGCAATCGCACCGTCGTCGGGATTTTTCATCGCGGCAGCCGGCATAACTACGTCGTCCCTGTGGACGAGAAGATCACGCAGGAGATTGTCATTCCACGCGGCATGGAGTGGCCGTCGGAAGAAATTCGGGTGCCCCACTCATCCGCTGCGGCTGCGGATGAGTGGGAGGCGCATCAGAAGAGTGTCGCCCCGAGGAAGCGATCCTCCCGCGACCGTGTCCTGGGCGACGAAGCCCGTCGCCACGAGTGGAGCGATCTGGAGAATGTAGTTGTTGAAGTCGAGATCACCGACTGGCCTTCGCCCACCGAGAATCCGCGTGGGCGCGTCATCGAGATTCTGGGCTATGAAGACGACTTCGGCGTCGATGTCGAGATCATCATCCGCAAGTTCCACCTGCCGCACCGCTTTCCGATCGAGGTCTTGCAGGAGGCGCAGCGCTTCGACGCAGTGATTCCGGCCACCGAGCTGCGCCATCGCCGCGACTATCGTGCGCTGCCCATCGTCACCATCGATGGCGAGACCGCACGCGACTTCGACGATGCGGTCACCGTTCGCCGCAACTCCCACGGCAATTTCGAGCTGCAAGTCCACATCGCCGACGTCGCACATTACGTTCGTGAGGATTCGCCCATCGATTTCGAAGCGCGCTTGCGCGGCACATCGGTTTATTTTCCCGACCGCGCCGTGCCCATGCTGCCTATCGAGCTTTCGACCGACCTGTGCAGCCTGCGCCCGCAAGTCGATCGCATGGTGCTCTCATGCGTAATGGAGATCGACCATCAGGGCGAGGTCCTCGGCTATACGCTGAATGAAGGCGTCATCCGCTCGGCTGAGCGCATGACGTACACCAACGTCAACCTCATTCTCGAAGGCGACCGCGGCCTGCGCGAGCGCTATCACAACCTCGTCGATGTCTTCGAACTGATGCGCGAGCTGGCGATGGTGCTGAACCGCAAGCGCGCGCGCCGCGGCTCCATCGACTTCGATTTGCCCGAGCCAGTGATTGAGTTCGACGAGAACGGCCTCGTGCAAAGCATCGGCCGTTCGGAACGCAACATCGCCAATCGCATCATCGAGGAGTTCATGCTGGCCGCCAACGAATGCGTCGCCAGCTATCTTGAGCACAAGGGCGTGCCGTCCCTCTATCGCATACACGAGAAGCCCGACCCCAAGCGGGTGATGGAGTTCGAGACCATCGCCGCGAAGTTCGGTTATTCGCTCGGGGTCGGCGCGTTGCCGGTGAAGCGCGTACAGTTCAAGGCCGAGCGGCGCGAGCGCTACGGCACCGGACGCGGCGCCAAGGCCGTCGAGATTCCCGAAGACATCCACATCACGCCGCGAATGTATCAGAAGCTGACGCAGAAGATCGCGGGCAAGGCGGAAGAGCGCATCGTGTCGTACCTGATGCTGCGCTCGCTGAAGCAGGCGCGCTACTCGGAGAAGAACGAAGGCCACTTCGCGCTGGCCGCACCCACGTACACGCATTTCACTTCGCCCATCCGCCGCTATCCCGACCTGATTGTGCACCGCATTCTGAAGGAGGTACTGCGCGAATCAGCTGAGCGGGAGGAAGGTGGCGTAGAGATCGGGGTTGGCGAGGTCGCCCAAATTGGTGGGGTGTCATCACCTTGGTCGAAACGATCTCCTCGAAGTGCCGAAATTCCCCACTCAAGCAAAGGACGCTTGAGCGGGGCACCCGCTTCGTTAGGACTCCATCATTCGTCGGCATCAAAGACTGAGCCCGAAGGGCGGAACAAACGTAGCCCAGGACGTGAGTCCTGGGTACACGATGCCAATCAGGCCCGAGTCCCTTCAGGGACGGCACAAGCGCCCCTTCCCGAAGCCGAGCTTCACGACATCGCGGAAGAGTCCAGCCAGTCGGAGCGCCGCGCCGATGAGGCCGAGCGCGAGTTGATGGAATGGAAGAAGATGAAGTTCATGGAGCATCGGCTGGGCGAGGATTTCGACGGCCTTATTGTGAGCGTCACGAAGTTTGGAATGTTCGTGGAACTGACCGACCTCTTCATCGAAGGCCTGGTGCCCCTGGGCTCGCTAACCGACGACCACTACGTCTATCACGAGAACACAAAGCAGATCATCGGCCAGCACAGCCGCAAAACGTACTCACTCGGCGACCCCATCCGCGTGCTCGTCGACCGCATCGACCGCACGCAGCACCGGATCAATTTCGCGGTTGTCCAGGAGCGGCCCGCACGCGCCAAAGGCCGCAAGAAGCGCTGATCAACCCGCAACCTGTCTGGCTGCCGCCTGCTGCCGCGCCTGAATCTCGATGTAGACATTGATGAGCGAAACCGCCGCCGGCGTGACTCCCGGAATGCGGCTGGCCTGCCCGAGCGTTTGGGGGCGCACGCGCGTCAGTTTCTCGTTCATCTCGCGCGAGAGGCCGGAGACCCTGCCATAATCGAACCACTCGGGGATGAGGCGCTGCTCCGATTTCTTCAGCCGCTCGATGGCCTTGGTCTGCTGGTCGAGATAGCCGGAGTACTTGATCTCGGTTTCGACCGACTTCAGCTCATTGCGGACGGCAGTTTCAAGTTTCGAGTTTCGAGTTTCGAGTGGCGTCTGCCGGCCGTCCTTCGATTCAAAAACATCGTGAGAGCGTGTCATCCCGACCGAGCGCTTCAGCGCGAGTGGAGGGAGCTGCTGTTCGCCCGTGGGGGAAGAATCTGGCCTATCGGTTGACGCGTCGCGCTCGAAGAATGCCGGCATGAACTTCGCCAGCACCGGCGCCAGCGCTTCGATTCCGACCTCCGGCCTCTTCAGAAGTTGAGCTAACGTCAATCCAAGAACGGAACTGTCCAGCGTCGCAGCACCACGGTTGCCATCACCGGATCCGCCGTCGGTTGAAACCTGAAACTCGAAACTCGAAACTTGCCCGCGCAACAGCTCCAGCATTTCGCCCGTGAATCGTGTCCGCTCCAGCAGGTCGCGCATGGTCTTCATGCGGTCCTGCTTCGCAAGATACTCCGCCCAGGCGTTGTCATCTATCAGTCCCACGCGCCGCCCATGCGGCGTGAGCCTGCGATCGGCATTGTCGATGCGCAAGTGCAGGCGAAACTCGGCGCGCGAGGTGAACATGCGGTACGGCTCATTCGTCCCCTTGCTGATGAGATCGTCGATGAGGATCGCCGTGTACGCTTCGGTGCGATCGAGGACCAGCGGCGGCTCGCCCTTCACCTTCAGCGCAGCGTTGATGCCCGCCATCAGACCCTGGCACGCGGCTTCTTCGTAGCCGCTGGTGCCGTTGATTTGCCCGGCGAGATAGAGGCGGCCGATCTTCTTCGTCTGCAGCGTGCGTTCGAGCTCGGTGGGATCGATGGAGTCGTACTCGATGGCATAACCCGGGCGCAGCATCTCCGCGTTCTCCAACCCGGGGATCGACTTGACGATCGCGAGCTGCACGTCGATGGGCAGCGAGGTGCTCATGCCGTTGACGTAGATCTCGTGCGTGTTTAGCCCTTCGGGCTCGAGGAAAAGCTGGTGCACTTCCTTGTCGGGAAACTTGACGATCTTGTCTTCGATGGACGGGCAATAGCGCGGGCCGATGGATTGAATTTGCCCGCTATACATGGGCGAGCGGTGGACGTTTTCGCGGATGATGCGGTGCGTCTCCGGCGTGGTGAACGCGATATAGCACGGCACCTGCTTATCGTGATGCACCACGCGCCAGGTGCGGAAGCTGAAGGGCGTGGGATCGTCGTCGCCGGGCTGCACCGTGAACTTCGACCAGTCGATCGAGCGGCCATCCAGCCGCGGTGGCGTGCCCGTCTTCAGGCGGCAGCCGCGCAGGCCCAGCTTCTTCAGCGCCTCACCTAGCAGGACGGCAGGCGGCTCGCCGCTGCGCCCGGCGGGGTACTGCTGCTCGCCGCAATGAATGAGGCCGTTGAGGAAGGTGCCGGTAGTGATAATAACGGCTTGCGCGCCGACGGTACGGCCATCGCGGAGGACCACGCCGCGCGCGGCGCGGTCAGTTTCAAGTTTCAAGTTTCTAGTTTCGAGTTGCCGGCCTTTTATCTTCTCCGTGCGCTCTTCGCGAGAAAATGGCCCATTCAGGGTGTCATCCTGAGCGGAGTCCGCTTCAGCGGGCGGAGTCGAAGGACCGCTATAGCCCGTAATATCGTTGCGGCGCACTGGGGCAAGTCGCTTGACTGAGCTTGAAACTTGAAACTCGAAACTCGAAACTTCGTCAGCGTTCGACGCTTCCTCGAGAATCACATCCGCCACTTCTGCCTGCTTGATATGCAGGTTGGGCTCGCGCTCCAGCACCTCGCGCATCTTGAGCCGGTATTGCTGCTTGTCGCACTGCGCGCGCGGCGACCACACCGCGGGCCCGCGCGAGGTGTTCAGCAGGCGAAACTGTATGCCAACCGCATCCGTCACCTCGCCCATGATGCCGCCGAGGGCATCGACTTCGCGCACCAGATGTCCCTTGGCGATCCCGCCGATCGCGGGATTGCACGACATCTGCGCGATGAGATCGACGTTCAGCGTGAACAGCGCGGTCCGCAGGCCCATGCGCGCAGCCGCCATCGCCGCCTCGCATCCGGCATGGCCGGCGCCGACCACAACTACGTCGTAGGTTTCGGTGAATTGCAATGACAAGGACAAACACCCCACGCTGCTATCACTAGATTTTACGCCAGGTGCATGCCGCAACACGCCGAATGGGGGCGTCGAACGAGGGCCGGATCACATGTAGAACAAGCTCAAGCGCGGGACGCGATGCTGCTCCAGCAGCCGCTTGTGGATGTACTGCTTTTGCAGTTGCTCGATCTGCGGCGCGGACATCTTGCGGCGATATGGGCCCAGGTCGCGATCGGCCTCGGAGCGCACTTGATAGAGCGCCTCGTCGGGCGTCGCCGCCAGCAGCGCGGCAAGCAGCTTCTCTTCGGCAATCGTCAGCCGCCGCTCCAGGTCTTCCATGCGAACCGGAGACTGGGATAGCGACTCCGCCAGCGAGCGCAGCGTCGCGGCCGTTTCGTGGGCCAAGGCCGCGGCTGAGCCGGGGAGCTGCACGGCATCGAGCGCGTCGGCGTTGCCCACCAGGAACGCGGCGACCGCGGACTGATCGAGGCCGCTGTCGCGCGACTGCTTCGCCGGAGCGCCCACTGCCGCATCCTTCATCTCTTCGGCCGAGGCCAGCACCTCCTGCGCGCAGAAGGCCAGGCCGTTCACCTTGCGCGTCTTGCGCGGGCGGCGCTCCCATTTGTCGAAGGTTGCGTCGATGCCGCGCAGCACCGCCTCCAGCGGGATGCCGGCCTCCTTCCATATCTCCATCAGCGCCCAATCGAGCGGCGACAGCAGCAGCACAGTCCCGCGCCGCCTCTGAAAGTGTTCTTCGATTTCGGTGAAGTAGTTGAAGTAATTTTCCACCGCGGTAGAGGCCTAGCCGCGCTTGCGCGCCACGGCCTTGCTCTCGCGAATGCCGGTTGAGGCGGGCTCTGTCGCGAGTTCGCCGCGCCGCCTGCCATGCGCCTGGTTGCGTTCGTAGATGATGCGCAGGCCTTCGAGCGTCAGCAGGTCGTCGACCTCGCGAATGTACTTGGAGCCGCCGCCCATCAGCCCGGCGAGGCCGCCGGTCGCAACCACGGCAACGTCTTCGCCCATCTCGGCGAGCAGCCGCTCGAGGATGCCATCGATCAGACCCAGATAACCGTAGTACAGGCCCGATTGCAGGCTGTTCACGGTATTGGTAGCGAGCACGCGCGGGGGCTTGCGAATGTCCACGCGCGGCAGGCGGGCAGTGCGTGCAAACAACGCATCCGCCGAGACGCCTATCCCAGGCGTGATCACGCCGCCCAGGTATTCGCCATTCTTCGAGACCACGTCGAAGGTAGTCGCAGTGCCGAAGTCGACGACGATGCACGGACCACCAAACTTCTCGAAGGCGGCAACGCTGTTAACGATGCGATCGGCGCCCACCTCGGCCGGATTGTCGTACTGCACCGGCATGCCGGTCTTCACGCCAGGCTCGATGAACAACGGCCGGGAGTGAAAGTAGCGCTCGCAGACTTCGCGCAGCGTGGAATCCAGCGGCGGTACCACCGATGAGATGACCGCGCCCTGCACCGCGCGAAACTCGATGCCATTCATCGCAAACAGATTGCGAAACAGCACGCCATATTCGTCGACGGTTTGGGTTTTGGTTGTCGAGACGCGCCAGTGCGCAATCAGCGGCCCATAGCGCTCCCCTTCTTGCGCCGCGAAAACCCCGAGCACCGTGTTGGTGTTGCCGACATCGACCACTAGGAGCATGGGCTATTTCCCGTCCAGCGCGCGCACCGAACCGGACAAAACCGTTCGTACGCCGTCATCGGTGCGCACCAGCAGGAAGCCGCGCCGATCCAGTCCTTCGGTGACGCCGCTGTACTTGCCGGCGTCTTCATCTACCTCGACGTGGCGCGCGCGCGCGAACGACGAGCCTTCTTCGAAGGCGCGAATGATCGTCCGCTGCGCTTCGGGGCGCCCTTCGGCCAGCTTCCGGTACTGACTGTCGAGCGATTTTAGCAGAGCGCCGGTGAGCTCCACGCGCGACCACTCGCGCCCGCTCTCGATCCTCAGGGAAGTTGCGATGTGCTCGAGCTCCGGCGGCATCGCGGTGTGGTTCACGTTGACGCCGATGCCGATGACGACATAGCGCACGCGCGTCGGCTCGGCGTTCATCTCGGTGAGGACGCCGCAGAATTTGCGGCCGTTCAGCAGCACGTCGTTGGGCCAGCGCAGGTCGGGGCGCAGGCCGGTCGTCTGCTCGACGGCTTCCGCCACGGCGATGCCGGCCATCAGCGAGAGGAACAGCGCGTCCAGCGGCGACATCAGCGGGCGCAGCACGACCGAGCAATAAATGCCGACCGATTGCGCCGAATCCCAGGTGTGATCGCCGCGGCCACGCCCGGCGGTCTGCTCTTCGGCCAGAAAGACCGCACCTTCCGGCGCGCCCTCGGCGGCCGCGTGCATCGCGGCTACGTTCGTCGAGCCGATGCTGAAGTAGTGGCGAATGTGCGAGGCGAAAATCGTGCCGCTCACCAGCGGACTGAGCGCATCCGGAAGCAGGAGATCGGGGACCGACATGAGCTGATATCCGGTTGCGGGGTGTCCGGTGATCTGGACGCCGAGCCGGCGCAAGTATTCTACTGCCCGCCATACCTCGGAACGCGAGCAGCCCAGTTCTTCGGCAATGCGCTGTCCGCTGATGACGACGGTAGCGTTGTCACTCAGCAGGCGAACGATGCGGCTGAGCCGCGCATCCGTTGGCGACTCGGCCCGAGTATCGATGCGAGTTGCGGGAGTGGGGACGATAGCACGATTATGCGGGAGGAAGAGGGAAAAGAACATCTCGGAGAGCACTGCCACCCTCTTCTATAATCGAATCATTCATGGTTCGCGACGGCATCTACTACGGATTAGCGCTAATTGCGGCTGCCGCGCTGGTGGCATGGCTTACCGTGCCTGCGCTGGCCGCCATTCCGTTGCTCCTCGCGGCGTTTTTCCTCTGGTTCTTTCGCGATCCCGAGCGCGCCATTCCGGCTATTGCCGGCGCGGTCGTCTCCCCGGCGGACGGCAAGGTGACCAGCATCTCCGTCGTCGAAGAGAACGGCCAGAAGCAGACGCATATCAGCATCTTCCTGAACGTCTTCGACGTGCACGTGAACCGCTCGCCCGTCGGCGGCGTGATCGAGACCGTTCAGTACTACAAAGGCAAGTTTCGCAACGCAATGGATCCCACCTGTGCCGGCGTGAACGAGCAGAACGTAGTCACGATTCGAAGCGAGATTGGGCCGGTCGTGATGAAGCAGATTGCCGGGCTGCTGGCGCGCCGCATCGTCTTCACCAAGAAGGTGGGCGACACGGTCCAGCGCGGCGAGCGGGTCGGGCTTATCAAGTTCGGCTCACGCACGGATATAATCTTCGCCGGCGGCGCTGCCATGAAGGTGAGGGTTGGCGACCGCGTAAAGGGCGGCTCAACCGTGCTCGCTATAGCACAGCCGCTTGCCATGACAACACCGTTGCGCGATCTAGCCGAGGTGCGATGAACCGTCCCTATCAGCAAGGCGAGCTACAGCCGTCCCCGCGTCGCGTGCGCCGAGGGCTGTTTCTGCTGCCCTCCATGTTCACCGCAGGCAACATGGCGGCCGGCTATTACGCCATCTCGCAGACCATGCAAGGCACGGCGGCTGATCCGTGGCACTTCGATCAGGCTGCCAAGGCCATCGGCATCGCGATCGTTCTGGACTTCTTTGATGGCGGCATCGCGCGCTTGACCAACACGGCCAGCGCCTTCGGCCGCGAGCTGGATTCGCTGGCTGACGTAATCGCCTTCGGCGTCGCTCCCGCCGTGCTGGCGCTGACCTGGGGCTTCCGGATGCTGCCACCGGAGATGGACCACGACTTGCGAGTGCGCGTCCTGCAACTGGGCGCCATCGCAACCTTCGTCTTCCTCCTGGCAGGCGCTTCGCGCCTGGCCCGCTTCAATATCCAAGTCAACCCGCAGCCATCGAACCCGGGACGCCCGGGACGCAAGTATTTCGTCGGCATGCCCATTCCCGCCGGCGCCGGCTCGGTCGCTGCGGTCGTGCATCTGGTACGTGGGAATCCGCTACAGATTTGGTGGCTCTCCATTGGCTGGGGCGTCTTTGTTTTCGCCCTCTCGTTTCTCATGGTTAGCACCTGGCGCTTCTTCAGTCTGAAAGGAATCAACCTCCGCCAGCCGCAAAATTTCCGCTGGATCATTGTCATGGGCGCAACGATCCTGCTAATCGCGTTTTCGTCGCAGTATGTGTTGTTCGCCCTGGCGCTGATCTACATTCTTTCCGGAGTGCTGGCGCGGCTTTCCTTCGTGTTTCGACGGCCGAGCCTGCCGCCACCACCGCCGCAAGACGAGGCTTGGCACGCCCGATGAAAAACGAAACGAATCAACCTTCCGCGCGCAGCGACGGAGGACATTGGGGCGGTATGTTTCTTGTCGCCATCATAGGCGCGGCAACACTGAAAGGCCGCGAGCTGAAAGAAGTCCTGAGCGACCGCAACTTCCCCTCGACCGACGTTCGTCTGCTCGATGACGAAGAGTCTCTGGGCCAACTCCAGGCCGTGGGCGAGGAACCGACCTTCATCCAGAGCGTGCTGCCCGAGCACCTGGAGAACGTTGACTTCACCTTCTTCGCATCGGACGAGAGCTTCACCCGGAATACCTGGAAGATGGCGCGCAAAGCCGGCAGCGACATCATCGATTTGTCCTACGCGCTCGAAAGCGAGGATGGTGTGCTCCTGCGTGCGCCCTGGATTGAGCGCGAACTGGGCGCTACCACCAAAATCGACTTCATCGACGCGCCGGTAGTTGTGGCGCATCCCGCTGCGATTGTGCTCGCGCTGCTGCTGCTCCGGGCGCAAAAAGTTGGCAAGATTACGCGCGCCATCGCCACCGTCCTGGAACCGGCGTCGGAACACGGCCGCCGCGGCATGGACGAACTGCACGAGCAAACAGTGAACCTGCTTTCGTTCCAGCAACTGCCTAAGGGCGTCTTCGACGCGCAGGTGGCGTTCAACGTCGTCGATCGCTATGGCGAACGCGCGACCCCGCCGCTGTCCACGGTCGAAGAGCGCATTCGACGCCATTTTCGCAGCATCGTGCACGACCGCTTGCAGGTACCTTCGCTGATGCTGCTGCAAGCGCCCATCTTTCATGGGCACGCCTTTTCGCTTTACCTTGATTTGGACAGCGCCGCGCAACAGGAGGAACTGGTCGCCGCCATCTCCGGCGAGCATGTTGACGTCTTGCAAGGTGCAGAGGAGTCACCCAGCAACGTGAATGCCGCCGGACAAGAGCAGATCCAGGTGTTCGTCCGTCGCGACGCGCAAAACCCGCGCGGCTTCTGGCTGTGGGCCGCCACCGACAACCTGCGGATAGCCGCCCTGTCGGCGGTGGAGTGCGCCGAGAGCATGATCGCCTCGCGGCCGCGAGGCACGGTGCAATGAAAATGTCCGCCGGATACCGGCTGCGATTCGCGACCGTTATAGTCGTGGCGTGCTTGCTGCTTGGTTGCGGCTGCGGCTATCACACCTCGTCCGGGACGGCGGTGCGCCTGCCCTCCGACCTGCACACCATTTACGTTCCCACCATCGTCAACAACTCGCAAAGCTATCGTCTTGGCCAGACGCTTACCGAAGCGGTGGTGCGCGAGTTGCGCACGCGCACCAACTATCGCGTGGTCACCACCAACGACGGCACCGCCGACGCCACCTTGTCGGGCAACATCACCCAGGTCTTCATCGCGCCGCTTACCTATGACCCGCAAACCGAACGCATCGCGTCCTCGATGGTGGCCGTCGGATTGAGCGCGAGCTTGAAGGACAAGGACGGCAAGGTGTTGTGGAGCAATCCCAACTTCCTCTATCGCGAGCAGTACGAAGAATCGACCGACGCCCGCACGTTTTTCGAGGAAGCCGGGCCGGCGGTGCAGCGCGTCGCCAACAGCTTTGCCAAGACGCTGGTCGCCGACATCCTGGAGGCGTTCTAGATGCGCAGCTTTGCGGCGTCGGACCGTTTCGTCGCGGCGGTGAAGGAGCGCAAGCTCGCGCCAGGGTACGTCTTCATAGGCGATGAAGCGTTCTTTCGCAAGCGCTGCCGCGAAGCCATCCTTCAGCACCTGGTGCCCGCCGAAGTGCGCGAGCTGAGCCTTTATGATTTCGACCTGAGCGAGACCGAGTTGCGCGAGGTGCTGGACCGCGCGCGCACGCCGTCGCTGATGGCGCCCTTCCAGATCTTCTTCGTTCGTGGCATCAAGAGCCTTTACGGCCGCGGCAAGCACGACGAAGAATTCAACGCCATCAAAGACTACTTCAAAGACCCCAACCCGGATGCGCTGCTCATCTTCGTCGCCGACCACATCAGCATTCCCGCCGACGCGCGCCGCATGGACCTGACCGACAAGGACCGCTATGAGCGCATTCGCGAGACGCTGGGCGAGATGGTCCCGGTGCTGGAGTTCGCGCGCGTGGAAGAGAGCGACGCGGTGAAGTGGGCCATCGAGACCGCGAGCGGCGAGGGCGTAAAGCTCGACAGCGATGCCGCGCGCGAGCTGGTGGACTCACTCGGCGGCGACATGATGATGCTGGCCAATGAGCTGGAGAAGCTGGTGCTGTTCGTCGGCGAGAAGAAACGCATCACGCTCGGCGATGTCGAGACGCTGGTGCTTGCCGCCAAGCAGCGCTCGTTTTATGAGCTGACCGACGCGATCTCGGCGCACGATGCCGCGCGCGCGCTGGCGGTGCTCGACGCGATCTTGAGCGCGGGCGATGGCGAGGATGCGGCCATCGGGCATCTTTACATGCTCTCGCGGACCTTTCGCCAGATGCTCGTAATCCTGGAGCGCAACGTTCGCGACTCGCGTGCGCTTTGGCAGGCATTGTGGCAGGGCTTTCGCATACCGCCGTTTGCGGCCGAAGACGTGATACGCCAGGCGCGACGTTACAAGTCGCGGCGCGAGCTGACCAGCGCGATCCGCCGCGTGGCGCGCGCCGACCTGGCGCTGCGCTCCAATCCTCCCAGCAAGCGGCTGGTGCTGGAGAACCTCATTCTCGACCTGACCGCCGCGCCCAAGCTGCAAGAGGCCGGTTGGTTGCAAGAGGAGTTGCCGGTTTGACGGTCGCCAGAACTCCCGAAAAGACTGCGCGATCATCAAAAGGCTGTGAGCAGCCAATGGACATCGACGCCTACCTCCGGCGTATTGAATATGACGGGCCGCGCGCGCCGACCGCCGCCACTTTGCACGCCCTCCATCGTCAGCATCTCTTCACCGTGCCTTTCGAGAACCTCGACATTCCGCTGGGCACGCCCATCGTGCTCGACATCGACCTCATCTTCGACAAGATCGTCACGCGCCAGCGCGGTGGTTTCTGCTACGAACTGAATGGCGTGTTTTGCGAATTGCTGCGCGCTCTCGGCTTTCGCGTCGAGATGCTGTCGGCGCGCGTGCGGCGCGAGGATGGCGGCTTCGGCCCGGAGTTCGACCACATGCTGCTTAAGGTGGAGCTCGACCTGCCATGGTTGGTCGATGTCGGCTTTGGCGACTCCTTCGTCGATCCCATCGTCTTTCACGCCGGAGGCGCCGACCAGGTGAATGGCCATCGCTATCTGGTCTCGCCGATGGATGACGAATGGCAGTTGCTGCGCGAGGATGGCCAGGGCCGGGTCCCGCTGTATGCCTTTCGCGACGTTGCTCACGACTTAGGCGAGTATCGCGACATGTGCACCTTTCACCAGGCTTCGCCGGAGTCGCACTTCACCCGAAGCTGGATTTGCAGCCGCGCCACCCCGAATGGACGTATCACGCTGGCAAACATGCGGCTGATTGTGACCCACGGCAGCGAACGCGAAGAGCGGGAGTTGCGTTCAGAGCAAGAGCTGCGAGAGTGCTTGCGTGAGTTGCTGGGCGTGACGTTGGACGGGCCGATCGCGGCGTTACGCGCTACTGGCTGATTGCTGCCTTGCCATCGGAAGGCGCACGGTGAACTGCGTCCCCTTCCCCACTTCGCTGCGCACGTTGATCGCGCCCCCGTGCGCTTCAACGATGCGGCGCGCGAGCGATAGTCCCAGCCCGGTGCCCTGGCCCTTGGTGGTGAAGAACGGGCGGAAGATGTTGGGCAGGATTTCCGGCGCGATGCCTTTGCCCTCATCGGCGACGGTGATGATGGCGCCGTCCTTGTCGCGGTCGAGCGAGACGTGGATTGCGCCCGGCTTGTCCATCGCCTGAATGGCGTTGAGCAACAAGTTCAGCAGTACCTGGTTCATCTGGTTGGGATCGTGGTCCACGGGGATGCGCTCGCCCGGCTCAAAGCCGATGCGGATGCCCTTGGTGATCGCCTGCTGGTGGGCAAACATCACCGCGTGCTCGATGGTGAGCGTCAGGTCCTTCACCTGGAACTGGGGCGGTTTGGGACGCGCCGTCTCCAGCAGGTCGGTGAGGATGCGGTTGATCTGCACCGCCTCTTCTTTCGCGTCCTTGATGACCGAGCGGGCGGCGCTGTCGGGCGGAAGATCGCGGCTGACAATTTCGATGACGCCGGCGATGCCGGCCAGCGGATTGCGGATTTCGTGGGCCAGACCGGCAGCCAGCTCGCCCAAGGTGGCGAAGTGTTCGGCGCGCGACATCTGCGTCTGATGCAGCCGTTGGATCTCTTCGCGATTGGCCTTGAGCTGCGCGACCATGTCGTTGAAGTCGCGTCCCAGATCGCCGATTTCGTCGTTGCGTTTGGCGAAGCTGACGGTGGCGTTGAGATCGCCGAGGCTGACGCGCGCGATGGTCTCCTGCAATTCCAGCATGGGGCGCCGAATCGAGACAGCCAGAACCATGATGATGGCGGCGAAGATGACAATCGCGCCGCCCGTGGCGACCGTGATGACGAGGTGACGCTGATCGACTTCCAGCGAAAGCGAAACCAGGATGAAGAGCAGCAGGCCGTTGAGCAGCACAGCGGCGATGGGCAGAATGGCCTTCAGCGCCCAGTTGATATGACGCTTGTGCGTGACCCGTGCTTCGAGGGCAGCGGTTGCGGCGCCATCAACCGTGTCATGCGCGTGTACCCGGATTGTTGCGGATGCGGTCATTGGTATGCTAGTTGACGAACCTTACCGGACGCGCTCAACCATGCTCGGGTAGAGCGGACCATCGGGGACGCGCTCAACCGTGCTCGGGTAGAGCGGACCATCGGGGACGCGCTCAACCATGCTCGGGTAGAGCGGACCATCGCGGACGCGCTCAACCATGCTCGGGTAGAGCGGACCATCGGGGACGCGCTCAACCATGCTCGGGTAGAGCGGACCATCGCGGACGCGCTCAACCATGCTCGGGTAGAGCGGACCTTCAGGTCCGCGTCAAAGCTCCCTTTATCTATTCAGAGCCGGCTTCAGCCGGCGACACATGTTTCGCCCGGCTAAAGCCGGGCTCAATAATTTGTTACGTGCCGGACGCGAACCTGAAGGTTCGCTCTAGCAACCTTGTTTCAGCGCTGGACGCGAACCTGAAGGTTCGCTCTAGCAACCTTGTTTCAGCGCCGGACGCGAACCTAAAGGTTCGTTCTACCAACCTCATTCCAGCGCTGGACGCGAACCTGAAGGTTCGCTCTACCAACCTTGTTTCAGCGCCGGACGCGAACCTGAAGGTTCGCTCTACCAACCTTGTTTCAGCGCGCGAACCTGAGGGTTCGCTCTACCTTCCAACTTCCAGCTACCTTCGAACTTTCCAGGGCCGAACAAAGCGGAGCTGATTCTTTGGGGCCATCTTTCCTCAGGCCCGCCGCTCAGCCCTGGAATTCCTCATGCGTACGCGTGTAAGCCGGGAAGCAGATACGTGACGCCGAGGAAGGTGAAGATCACGACGCCAAACCCCAGGATGGCGAAGTACGCGGCCCTACGTCCGCGCCATCCGCGCGTGATCCGCATATGCAAGTAGCCCGCATAGACCAGCCAGGTGATGGCGGCCCAGGTCTCCTTCGGGTCCCAGCTCCAGTAGGAGCCCCAGGTCCGGTTGGCCCAATAGGCGCCGGTAGCGATCATGCCGGTCAGCAGCGGGAATGCGATACAGATCGCCTTGTACGTGACGCGGTCGAGCGTGTCGGCGGGCGGCAGCAGGCCCTCGAGGTCCTCGCGCCGCCACAGCAGCATCAGGTACAACAGCGATGCGAAAATTCCCGTCACCATCCCTCCCAGCAGGAAAGGACTGGCGGCCAGGCTGGTCGGGAAGAGTCCATCCTGATCGGGTGACGGGTAACTGGCGTTGCGCACGCGCAACACGAACGCGGCCAGCACAACAACTTGCAACAGGATGCCGATGAACACGGCCTTGTTGGCAATAGCGAAGAACGATTCGTCCTTTTTCCAGCGGCCGACGGCGAAAAGCACCAGGGGCGCGATGGCGCCCAGAGCGGCGATGATAAACAACCAGCCGAGATCGGGGATGGTGACGAACAACCTCATGCCGCGGCCCAAGAACATGTCCGATTTCGTGCTCGCGTCCCATGCGGTCACCGACAGTCCGCCTTTGTCGAAGCGCGTGCCGACAATCGCGAGATAGATTGCGCTCACCGTCGCCGTCGTGCAGGCGAGAAAGTTTTCCGTCTTGAAGCCGTCCTGGATGAGGAACATCATGGCCAGAGCGAAGCTCACGGCGCAGGAGGCGTAGGCCAGCATGGCCAGCGTGACATGCACGTGCAGCCAGGTGGATTGCAGCGCCGGAACCAGCGGCCGGACTTCGGAGGGCAGCAACTGCATCAGGATGACGCAGACCACGGCCAGCGGCATGGTGATGCTGCCGATGATTTTGACTCCGAATTTCTTCTCGGTGACCAGCGTCAGCAGGGCGACGGTCCATACGAAGCTCAGCAGCATCTCGTAGATGCTGGCGAAGGGGGGACGGCCCGAGAGGTACCAACGATGCGCCACCGCGGCGGTGTTGGCGGCGAGGCCAATGGCAGTGGCCGTCGACGCGAACTTCACGTATCGCGATGTGCCGGTGACGCCGAACCCCATATAGAGTGCTCCGGCGCCGGCGTAGAAGATCAGTGCGACGTATAGAAGATTGCTTTCGTTGAACAGGCTGCCGCCGGCTTTGGCGGCGCCGAACAATGCCACAATCAGCAGAAACGTTACTGTGAGTCCTACCAGGACGAGCAGGGTGTTGCCGCCAGTCGTGGCGGGCTGCTCCATGCGTACGACTCGTGCCCGTGTTGCCATGTCTTTCCTCCAACTGATCTTTGAAGGGGACGGCCTTTAGGCCGTCCGTCATATTTTGAAATCTTCGAAGGGGATGGCCTTTAGGCCATCCGCCATATCTTGAAATCTTCGAAGGGGATGGCCTTTAGGCCATCCGTCTGACCGCAAATTCCGTTGCGGCTTCAGCCGCTGAGGAACTTCGCCTTACCATTGGCTTCCCCCCACTGCCGCCGGGCTAAAGCCCGACTCCTCAAAAGAGTCTTCTTTTTCGGCGGTGCTAAAGCACCGCCCCTTCAAAACCGGGCGCTAAAGCGCCGCCCCTGACGCGAACCTGAAGGTTCGTACTACCCCTACTTCACGCCGGCCAGGGTCAGCTCCGGCTTCTTTCGTTTGCTGGAGAGCGGCACAACTTCCGCGCTTTCCGGCTCGGTGCGAATTTCGTCGACCAGTTCGTTGAACTTCTGCTCGAAGCGGTCGCGGTTCTTGTTCGACTGTCCGCCGACCCAGAGCACCAGGTTGCCGCGTGCGTTGGTCGTCGCCGCGACCCAGATGCGCATATGCACCAGATAAAACGCGACGAAGAGGCCCGCGCCCATCAGCAGGCATCCGGCCCAAACCAACCACTGTCCCGGCTCATGCGAAACTTCCAGGCCGGTGAAGTAGCCCATCTGCATCTCGCGAAAATCAAATTTGTAGTTGGTGTACTCGCCCTGCGCCGCCGAGTTGTAAGCGGGGAACATCCACAGCTTCGTCTGTTCGCCGGTGGCGGCGTTTTTCACTTGCAGACGAAACGCGGGATTCACTGGATCGTCGGACTTCTTGAAGATCTGGTTGTCGCGGATAAAGAAATCGGGAATGTACTCGGCCAGGGTGACGGTGGTTTTGGGGTCGAGCTGCACCGGTTCGTTCATGGGCAGCGTCATCTCGCTCGCGCCGCCTTTCGCCGGTGTGAGCGTTATCTTCAGTCCAACCAGCTTGCCGGTCGATCCAAAGCTCGCCTGATAAAAGCGCAGCCCTTTGTAGACCAGCGGATCGTTGACCACGATCTGCTTGGCGTCGACCTGCTGGCCGCCTTGCACCACGGCCAGGTTTGACCACCAGCGCTTGGGCGAGCCGTCGGCATAGTTCTCCTGGCCTGCGCTATCGCACTTCACCGCAAAGGGAATCTGCTTGGTGCCGCCCTTGCGCAGCTCGATGACGTTACTGGTTTGACCCTTTTGTAGCTCCATGAACCCGCTGTAGCCGAAGAAGCCGTCGATGATGCCGCCGGCGAAGATGAGAAGCAGGCTGGCGTGGACGATGTACACTGCCATGACCGAGAAACGATGACGTTCGCTATACAAGGAGGGTTCGTGATCATCGGCGATGCGTTCGACCGGCCAGCCTGAATTCTTCAGCGCCCGTTCGGCAGCATTCAGTGCGTCTTCACTGTCGGTGATGGGCAACTCGATTTTGTTGGGGAGAGCGGAGCGGAAGTGCGAATCGGTCTTGCGATAGGGGCGCGCGTAAAAGCGCCAGGCGTTGGGAAAGCGGTCAATTGATACCAGGACGATGCTGAGGCTCACCAGCCCGAGCAGCGTCAGGAACCACCAGGTATGAAAGACGTCGGTGAGCCCGAGGCGGTCGAGCCAATACAGCGTGGTGGGCGAATAGGCGCGCGCCAGCTTGTCGGAATCGGTCGCCGGCCGCTGTAGAATAAACGTCCCGAGAGCCGCTGCGACGCCGGTCAGTATGAGCAGAATAACGCCGGTGCGCAGGCTGGAAAAAGTCTTATGAATGCGTTTGGGTACGGATGAAAAACCGAAGGCCATCTCTGCTCCTTCCCGGTGAGCAGAGTCATACGTGCAAGCCACGAGCCAGAATCGGCTGGTTCGTAAGTCCTTGCTGGGGTGGGGATTGCGCAGGCCGAGTTACTTTAGTACCATGCGCCGGGTGAGCTTTATCACCCATTGCGGTGATGAAAGCGCGCATAATGGGCAGGATTTCCGTGCGTTACCTCCGATCCATTTTCGGCGTGTCGTCGCTGCTGCTGGCGCTTGCCTGCTTGAGCCATGCCGGCGACAAGCTGAAGATGGTGCTGCTCGACAGCAACGACGCGCATCCCCTGCGTGGCAAGCTCGTCTGCCTCAAGTTTCCTGTAAGCAATCCCGCCGACGCGATCGTGGAACATCCGCGCGATTGCCAGCGCACCGACTCCGGCGGCACAGCGTCTTTTGAGCTGCCCAATCCCGCACCGGAGAAGGTCGAAGTATTCTTCGCGACGGACGGCCTAAGGCCCTGCTTCGCGCCTCATACCGTCGCCCTGGGCGAAGCAATGGACAAAGGCATGGTAATGGACAACACCTGCGGCACCGCGAGCACGGACACGACCGAAACCGGGGAGGTCGTCCTCTTTGCCCATCAGAAGAGCTTGAAGGAAGCGCTGGATTCCGTGCGCAACGAGTGGTGAACCTTCAATCCGCCCGCAAGACATACCTTTGACTGCGCTTTTTGCAAGAAAGTGTCAGCCACTATTCGACCAAGAGCATTGGGGGATTTGACGTTTTCCTGCGAGCGATGACCCACGGTTAAGGTCCGACCGGCCCCTTGAATCCCACCCTGGCCGATGCGACTGAAATGGGATTAATCTCCATGGTGCAAACAACTTAGAATGTCCGCACTTGGTCGCGCTCAACGGCGCCCATTTCGGCACTCGCCGTGCTATTACCTACGTAAGCCTTGGAGGCAGTTGTGACCAGAGTTGTGCGGGTTCTTGTGGGGTGGACCCTTTTTGCCGGCGCCAGTCTGCTTTTTGCCAGCATCCATCCCGTACCGCTGGACAAAAATACCGACCCGGCGAAGTGCGCCGAGTGCCATGCGGACAAAGCCAAGGGGAAGTTCACCCATTCGGCCATCGCGATGGGTTGCACCACCTGTCACGAGATCCGCACGAACAAAGACGTGACTCGCATTAAGCTTACAACCACTACGCCGCAGGCGCTCTGTCTCACCTGCCACGCTGATCACAACGCCGCCGACCTCAAAGGCAAAGTCCATCCGCCGGCGGTGCGGGATTGCGTTAAGTGCCACGATCCGCACACATCGGACAACAAGAACCAACTGCTGAAGCCGGAGTCCGGCGATAAAGGGCAGAACCTCTGTCTGGAATGCCACACGCAGGGTGTCAAGGTTCCCGCGGGAGGCAGCCGCCACGCGGCGCTGGACATGGGCTGCGATACCTGCCACGTCACGCACAAGACCGGCGAGCGGGGCAAAGAGGAATTCGACTACCACCTGACCAAGTCTGCGCCGGCACTATGCGTCGACTGCCATGACGTGAAGGATGCCGGGCTGATCAAAGCGCACCAGGGGCAGCCATTCGCCAACGCCAATTGCGTGCAGTGCCACAATCCGCACCAATCGCGCTCGCCCAAGCTGATGCAGGCGTTCACGCATCCGCCGTTCGCCATGGGCTCGTGCGATACCTGCCACCAGCCAGCGAAGGACGGCAAGGTCGTCCTCACGCAAGCCGACAGCAAGGCCTTGTGCGTGACCTGCCATAGCGATAAAGCGGAGCAGATCGACAAGGCCAAGGTGCCGCATCCCGGAGCGCAGGGCGATTGCATCACCTGCCACAATCCGCATGCCGGCAAGACGCCGGGCTTCATCCAGCCCGACCCGGTCAACGCCTGCCTGGCCTGCCACAGCCAGCAGGCTGACGATTTTAAGAAGGCGCACCTGCACGAGCCGGCTTATGAATTGGGCTGCGCCACGTGCCATACGCCGCACGGCGGCGACAACGAACATCTGCTGCGCGCCAAAGGCAACGCGTTGTGCCTGGAGTGTCACGGCCCCGATGCGAAGCCGCAAAAGCTGGAGGCCGAACACGTGCTGACCATCTTCAACGGCCAGGTGAAGCTGCCCGAGGATTATTACCAGAAGAACAAAGTTGTCATTCTGCCCATCAAGTATGGGCTGGGACATCCGATGCTCGGCCATCCGGTGCAGGACGTGATGGACCCGGCCGACGTGACCAAGGTGAAGACGCACATCGATTGCATGACCTGCCACCAGCCGCACGCGTCGGCGCAGCCGGACTTGCTGGTGAAAGATCAGGCCAACAACATGGCATTCTGCGACACCTGCCATAAAAACCGGCTGACGCTGAAGTAGGAGTCGGAGAAAACGAAAGAGACAGCAATGATGAAATACCTTCGCCGCAAATGGATTGCTCTTGACTGCGCACTGATTGTCGCGGCCATAGTCCTGGCTGTGCTGTTCCCGCATGCCGCCTTTGCCGGCGCCAAGAAGAAAGCCACCGCGACCGACACTCCCAAGACCGAGGCGGCGCCCCCACCCAAGCAGGACACCAGCAAGCTGGTCTGGCCCACCCCACCAAACATCGGCCGCGTGCGCTACGCCAATTATTTCGCGGGCATGCCGCTTGACTACACCCCCGAGGCCGAACAGCCGAAGAAGAAGTCCACATGGATGGACCGCCTCGCCGGCGTGCAGGACCCGAATAACAAGAACCATTACAAGCCGGTGCCTTTCCAGTTGCTCGCACCGTATGGAATGGCAGTGAATTCCAAGGGCGATCTTTACGTCGCCGACCAGAGAGTCGGTGGAATCTTCATTTTCAATACGGAAACCAAAGAGACGAAGATCATCGGCAACGGTCGCGAAGCCACGTTTGGCTTGATTAATGGCGTCGCCATCGACGATGACGACCGGCTGTTCGTTTCCGATGGCAAGCTGCGGCGCGTGCTGGTCTTCGATAAGACCAACAAGGTCGTCGACCAGATCAAAGACGGACTCATCGATCCGGTAGGCATCGCCATCGATACGGAAAACCGCCAGCTCTACGTCGTCGACACCCAGGCGGACCAGGTAGTCGTCTACGATGCCGACACGCTCAAGGAGAAGCGGCGCATCGGCACCGGCGGCAAGAAGCATGAACTCACCACCCCCGGCGACTTCTCGCTGCCCACGTTTGTTGCGGTAGACAAGGACGGCAACGTTTACGTGAGCGATACCATGAACTGGCGCATCGAGATCTTCGATGCCGACGGCAACTTCATCAGTCAGCTCGGCAAGCACTGCGATGGTCCCGGCTGTTTCGCGCACCCAAAAGGCGTTGCCGTCGATGGCGACGGACACATCTGGGTCGCCGATCCCATGTTGGACCTGCTACAGGCCTTTAATCGGGAGGGGCAATTACTCGGGATCGTCGGTGGACATGGCAATCTGCTAGGACAGTTCTCCGAACTCAGTGCGGTTTACATTGACAAGAACAATCGCATCTTCACCTCCGAGCAGTATCCCGGCAGGGTGCAGATGTTCCGCTACATCACCGACGCCGAAGCCGAGCAGTTAAAGAAGGAGAAGGACGCGGAGAAGGAAGCGAAGGCGGCCCAGAGGGCGTCGGCGGAGAAGCTGGACACCGCCAATCCGGCAACGACTCCGGCCGCGACCCAGCCGACGACCGCCAAGACCGACGCTCCGAAGTAGGCAAGTTCAGCAAGGGCCCGAGAAGGCATTCCCACCGTTTCGCTTCCGACCGAGAGTACACGTGATGCATAAAACAAAAGCCCGCTTTAGCGGGCTTTTCTGATTAGGATGGAAGGCGGTCCTATCGGCTGCTGGTCGCCGATTCGCTTTGCTGCGCCGTCAGCCGTGCGTTGTTGCGCTGCGCGATGATCTTCTTGGCATTGTCGGCCAGGGCCTTGGCCTGCGGCAGCAGTTCCAGCGCCTTCTGCACTTCGGGGTCGGTCTGGGCGTGGACCTTCATGCCTTCCTGCTGGCCAAACTCGTTGATGAACAGCTCGGCCTTGATGTTCGACTTGATCCAATCGATGTTCTGCGCCAGGTCGGCCTCGGTGAAGGTGACCTTCTGCTCGTCGAGGAACTTGCGGAACTCCTGCATCACCGCTTCGTCGACCTCGAACTGCCTATTGACCTGGTGATTGATGACGTAGTGCTTGGCGAAGTTGAAGAACGCGTATTTCTCCAGCAGCGTGTCCTCGAACTTGTTGGTCTTCTCGTTGGGCAGCTTCACGTCGGGGGTGATGCCGCCGCCGCCGTAGACGGTGCGACCACTATCGGTCATCTTCACTTCGTGGTTGCCAATTGCGGCGTCGCCGTTTTCGCGGTCGTTGTAGTAGTAGTCGTAAAGCGAGACGCCGTTATAGTCGCGCTGGATCAGGCGTCCGCTGGGCGTGTAGTACTTGGCGGTGGTCAGGGCCAGGCCAGTGTTCTCCGAGAGCGGATATACTGTCTGTACCAGGCCTTTGCCGAAGGTCGTCTCGCCAGCGATCAGCCCGCGATCGTGGTCCTGGATCGCGCCGGCAACAATCTCTGCCGCGGACGCGGTGCCTCGATTCACCAGCACAACGATGGGATAGTCCTTGCCGCCGTTGCCGTGGGTCGCCTTGTAGACCTTCTCGGCCGAGGCCCGGCCATGATGCGAGACGATGACCTGTCCTTTCTTCAGGAACTGGTCGGCCACGCCGACGCCTTCACTCAGCAGGCCGCCGGGATTTTGCCGCAGGTCGAGGATGAGCCCGTGAATGTCGCCGAACTCGTCCAGAGCGTCGCGGACTTCCTTCTCGGTGGTCTCCTGAAAGCCCGAGATATGGATGTAGCCGATGCCAGGACGAATCAGGAAGTGCACATCGACGCTGTAGCGGGGAATCTCGTCGCGAATGACGGTGAAGTCCAGCGGCTTGTCGGAGCCTTCGCGCAGCACCGTGATCTTGACGCTGGTGCCCTTAGGGCCTTTCAGCAGCTCGGCCACGTCGCTGGTGCTCATGTTGTCGGTCTGCTTGCCGTCGACGGCGATGATGACATCGCCGGGACGAATGCCGGCGCGATAGGCGGGCGCGCCCGCGAAGGGCGCGATCACGATGACTTTATTATTGCGCGGCCCGACCTGCATTCCGACGCCGTAATACTTGCCGCGCTGCTCTTCACGGAGCGCCGCGTACGACTTGGGGTCGAAGAAATTGGAGTGCGGATCGAGCACCCGCAACATTCCGGGGATGGCGCCGTTGTAGATGGCCTTGTCGGGATTCACCGCCTCAGCGTAGTTGTCCTGCACCACGCGATAGACATCGCTGAAGCTGCGCAGGCTGTCGCGCACATCGCCGTCGCCACCGGAAGAAGACGTGTTGAACGGCAGCTTCTGCCCGAACAATAAGCCCAGACATCCGCAAGCGAGAACGATAGAAAGAACCAGAAGAGCGGAGCGACGCGAACTACGTGCCATGTATATTCCTTCGACTACGTGCGGAGCGGGCACATCCTGATGCTCGCCGGGACCTCAAAATGAGCGGAAAGGCTTGATGAGGGCTGGCGTCAGCAGCCTGAGGCTTGTCGGCAGTATAGCATGGGCCGCAGCCCCCGATGTCCTCCGCTCAACCGCGAATCCGAGCTGTTTGTCTTAGATGCGAGGCGCAAAGTCCAGGCTGCGGAATTCTGCCGCCCACTGAGTGACAGACGGCGGGAGCGAGCGATGGTGAGCGGAAGGCTGCAGTTCGTGGTTGGGCTCTAAACGCCAGGCGCCAGGTGGTAATTGCCAAGTGCCAACTATCAACCCCTGAGTGCCAAAAGCCCGCCCCCGCATTATGATGGCCAGTAGAGATGTCCAGCCCCGTCCTCGAATCCGCCCAGCAGCGCGCCTCCGAAGAGATGACCGGCATGAGTTTCCTCGAGCACCTCGAGGAGCTGCGCCGCCGCATCATCCTGAGCGCGCTGTACATCGTCGGGGGCTTCGGCGTCTGCTGGTGGTTTCACGAGCAAATCTTCGGCATCATGCAGAAGCCGATCGTTGCGGCGCTCCGTAGCCATCATCTCGACCAGAAGCTGGTCTACCTGAATCCCACCGATCCCTTCAACATGTATCTGAAGATCTCGTTGCTGGCCGGGATCTTCGTGGCCTCGCCGTTCGTGCTCTATCAGGTGTGGGCCTTCATCGCGCCGGGACTGTATCGCCACGAGCGCCGCTACGTGATGCCCTTCATGTTCAGCACGGTGGGACTGTTTCTGGCGGGCGGCTACTTCGGCTATAGAATGGTCTATCCGGCGGCGCTGGACTTTCTCATCGGGTTCAGCGGCCAGTTCACGCCGATGATCACGGTGCAGGAATACACCAACCTGTTCCTCACCATCATCGCCGGCCTGGGCATCGTCTTCGAGATGCCGATCCTGGTGTTCTTTCTGTCGCTGATGGGTATCCTCAATCCGGGATTCATGTGGCGCAACTTCCGCTATGCGATCCTCGCTATCTTCATCATTGCCGCTATCATCACGCCTACGCCGGACATCATGAACATGTGCGTCTTCGCGGCGCCCATGATCGTGCTGTATCTCATCAGCATTGCGATTTCCTGGTTCGTGCACCCGACACAGCGCAAGAAGCGCGCGGCGGCGAAAAGCTAGTCTCGCTTTTGTGCGCGGAGGTTTTCAGCAAACTACCGCGACTTGCAGCGATTGGCCATTTGGCGTATTCTTAATAGCCAAGAGGCCATCATGACATCGGCCAACATCGCGGAAGCGTTGGGCGGAAAGAAGGTGCTGGGACGCTCGATTCGGAGCTTTGCCGAACTGGCCGACCTGACCCGCAAAGGACTGCCCGCGAGCTCTTTGGCTGCGCTCGGAGAGAAGCTTGACTTGAAGAACTCAGCTCTGTCCGCCAAGCTCGGCATCCCGCAACGTACGCTGACCCGCCGCCTGAGCCGGCACTCGCGACTAACGGCGGCTGAGTCCGACCGCACGGTACGGCTGGCCCGCGTCTATGCCACCGCGGTGGAGATGATTGGCAGCGAGGGAAAAGCTGCCAAGTGGCTGCGCACTCCCAACCGCGCCTTGCGCGGCGCCATCCCCATCGACGAACTGGGTACCGACCTGGGCGCGAAAGAAGTGGAGAACATTCTGGGGCGCATTGCGTACGGCGTCTACAGCTAAATGCTGCTTTGGAGAATCTGCCGTCAGGTGCATGTCAAAGACGCCTTCACCGGCGCAGGCGCGCGGCTTTATGGGGGCCGCTGGAACAGTGCAGGTGTGAGCGTCGTTTACACCTCAACTTCGCTGGCCCTGGCGGCAATTGAGACCTTCGTTCATCTTGAACCCAACCTTCAGCCCGACGATCTGGTTTCGATCGCGTGTGAGCTGCCGGACGATGTCGCGCTGGCGCGGATTGAAATGAGCTCACTGCCTGCTGGTTGGCGCGCCAGTCTGGAGTCCCTCCGAACGATAGGCGATGAGTGGGTGCACGCGGCAAAGAGCGTCGGGCTTCGTGTGCCCTCGGCCGCACTTCGCGGCGAGTGGAACGTGCTGCTGAATCCGGCCCATCGCGACTTCCGAAGAGTAAGGGTCCAGCCGCCGGAAGAATTTCAGTTCGACTTGCGAATGTTTCGCGCGGAGTAAGCCGAGTCTAAAGTGCGGTTTCCTCTGCACCCTCACGCTCGGCTGATTCATCTACAGACGCGTCGGTTCTTATCTTCAGTACGGGAGTAGCTCGCATGGCTGATGCCCATCTCTTCTCCGTCGAACCCGGTTCTGAGGCGTTTCCGCTGCTCACGGCGGCGCAAATCGATCGTCTGCGGCCGGCCGGTAAAGTGCGGCAGGTGCACGCCGGCGAAATTCTTTTCGAGCCCGGCGACAACAACATGCCGTTTTTCGTAATCCTCTCGGGCGCGCTGGACATCATCCCGCCCTGCCCAAAGCAGGCGCAGCAGCAGACGCTGGTCACACATATTCCCGGCAGCTTTACCGGCGAATTCGCCATGATTTCCGGCCAGCGCAGCATCATGCGCGGCCAGGTCAAAGAAGACGGCGACTTTCTTGAGATCTCCGGTGCGGATTTCCGGGCCTTCGCCTCGAAGGACGCCGAACTGGGCGACATTTTCATGCGCGCCTTCATCCTGCGGCGCATGGCGTTGGTCCACGAGGGTATCGGGAACGTCGGGCTGCTGGGCTCGCGCCACTCGCCCGACACACTGCGCCTGCGCGAGTTCCTCGGCCGTAACGGTTATCCCTACAAATACGTCGACCTGGACACAGACGAGCGTTCGCAGGGCATCCTCGACCAGTTTAAAATCGGCGTCGACGAAATCCCGGTGGTGATCTGCAAGTCTTCCGCCGCCGGCCCTAATATTCTCCGCAATCCCAGCAATCGCGAGCTGGCCGACTGCCTTGGCCTGAACGTGAGCATTGACGAGTCACAGGTGCGCGACCTGATCGTAATAGGCGCCGGCCCTTCAGGGTTGGCGGCGGCTGTCTATGCGGCTTCGGAAGGTCTGGACGTGGTCGTGGTGGAGACCGGAACGCCGGGCGGGCAAGCTGGATCGAGCTCGCGCATTGAGAACTATCTCGGGTTCCCCCTTGGTATCTCCGGCAACGAGCTAACGGCGCGCGCGCTGTCCCAGGCGCAGAAGTTCGGTGCGCGCATGATGATCGCACGCAGCGCAGCGCGCCTGGACTGCGATAGCCGTCCGTACAAAGTCATCCTCGACGACGGCACGACCTTGCTGACGCGCGCCGTCGTGCTAGCTGCGGGTGTGCAGTACAAGAAGCCGCCCATCCCCAAGCTGGCGCAGTTCGAGGGCAACGGCGTTTATTATGGCGCGACCTCAATGGAGTCGTCGCTCTGCGAAGGGGAGGACGTGATCGTCATCGGCGGCGGAAACTCTGCCGGACAAGCCGCGGTGTTTCTCTCGCAGAAGGTGGGCAAGGTGTACATGCTGGTGCGCTCCGGGAAGCTGGCCGACACCATGTCGCGTTACCTGATCCGGCGCATCGAAGAGAACCCGGCCATCGAGCTGCACTATCGTAGCGAGATCACCTCGGTCGACGGCAACGGACACCTGGAATGCGTGACCTGGCGTGATGGCGAAAACAGCCGGCCGTCGCCGCATGACGTCCGGCATCTGTTCGTGATGACCGGCGCCTCGCCGCGCACTGACTGGCTGGAGGGCTGCCTGGCGCTGGACAGGAAGGGCTTCGTGCTCACGGGCTATGACCTCGACAAGGGCACGCTCGAGGCCAAGGCGTGGCCGCTCTCGCGCCCCCCGCAGCTTCTGGAGACGAGCTTGCCGGGTGTGTTCGCCGTGGGCGACATTCGGTCGGGTAATGTGAAGCGTGTAGCGTCAGCCGTGGGGGAGGGCTCAATCGCCATTCATCTGGTACATCGGGCGCTGGCGGAGATGTAGAGGCTGCCGCGAGGCCCAGGGGTTGCGTCCCAGGTTCGCCCACACCAGGGCAAACCTGGGACACAAAGCCGGTCTTTATCCGCAGGTCTCGCTGATCATCTTCAAGTGCGTGACCTTCAGGTCCGTCTGAGGTCCGCCTCCGGCTTCTTTCTTCTCAGTCGCTTCTTTCGTTTTCTCCATCCCCTCCGGCATCTTCTCCTCCATACCTGTGACCGTTACTTTGTGGTCCACATGCTTGCCTAATTCCTTGTACCCCCACAGCTCGTAAGTCGTGCCATCTTCACCCTTGAGGTAATAGCCGGTCTTGGTATCGCCCTGCTTCAAGCAGCCGGTGACGGACGTCTTCTTCGCCATCGCCGTGTTGTCCTGCTTGGCCATGGTGCTCTGCGCGTTGAGCGCGAGGGCGAACATAGCCATGAAAATCGCTGTCGCCAGGCACAGCGCCAGCTTCTTGAGATGTGACATCGGTATTTCTCCTTTCAGGTCCCCGGGAAGGCCGGAGAGAGTTGACGAGGCCAGGCAGCCTCCAGTTGAGTGGCCGGGGCAGTGTAGGTGTAGAAGACAGGCCACTTCCAGTTACTAGGATGATAGTACCAGCGCTAAAGGGTTGTCATGGCGGCGTCCAGCACTGGTTGCGCTCCGGCCCAGCCAGGCGCATCCAGGCCCGAAAAGCGGCCACTTTGGGGGTTACGCCGCGGTCTCCGGCTGCATATAATGTAAGTAGCAGCAGGAGTGTTCTTTGGCGCGCCGAAACCTGGATTCGAAGACGTCCGATACCGCGTTCACGGCAATGCGGGGGATGGGCGCGCGCGCAATCTGTTCACGCGTGACCTCGGTCCGCGCTGACGTGAAGCTGGCGCCCTGCATGGCCCGTCCCAATCTTTTCTCCGGCGACTAACTAGATTTCTCCTCGCTCCGCCTCCCGCGCTGTCCGGCTCAAACAAGCTGCGCACGCGGGCTGACCGAAGCTCGGGCATAACCGCCCGCAAGCCCTTCCGGAGGAAACCATCATGTCCGCCAATCTTCTTTCTGTCGCCGGTCCCAACATCAGGACGTCCCTTCCCGGCCCCAATGCTCGTCGCATTCTTGAGGGCGACAAGCGCTACGTTTCGCCGTCGTACACCCGGTCGTATCCGCTAGTCGCCAAGCGCGGCCGCGGCGTGGTGGTCGAAGATGTCGATGGCAACGAGTTCCTCGACTTCTCCGCCGGCATCGCCGTGACCTCGACTGGCCATTGCCATCCCGAAGTGGTCGCCGCCATCCAGAAGCAGGCCGCCGAGCTGATCCACATGTCCGGCACCGATTTTTACTACGAGCAGATGGTCACGCTGGGCGAGCGGCTCTCGCAGGTGGCGCCCATGAAAGGGCCGCACAAGGTCTATTACGGCAACTCGGGCGCAGAGGCGATTGAAGCCGCGCTGAAGCTGGCGCGCTATCACACCAAGCGCCAAAACATTATCGCGTTCTACGGCGCGTTTCACGGCCGTACGATGGGCGCGCTGTCATTGACGGCGTCGAAGCCGCAGCAGCGGAGGAGGTTCGCGCCGCTCGTCCCAGGCGTGACGCACGTGCGCTATCCCGATGTCTATCGGGGCTGCGTTGGCGGCAGCCCGCAGGAAGCCGAGGCGTTCGCCCTCGGCTGCGCGCGCTTCATCGAAGACAAGCTGTTCAAGACCACCCTGCCGCCGGAGGAAGTAGCGGCGATCGTGGTCGAGCCGATCCAGGGCGAAGGCGGATACGTGGTCGCACCCACAGTCTTCATGCAAGAGCTGCGGCGCATCTGCGATCGCCACGGCATATTGCTGATCGCCGACGAAGTGCAGTCGGGCGCGGGCCGCACCGGCAAGTGGTGGGCCATCGAGCACACCGGAGTCGAGCCCGACATCATCACCATCGCGAAAGGCATCGCCAGCGGCATGCCGCTCGGCATCATGATGTCGAAGGCCGAGGTCATGGACTGGGTGCCGGGATCGCACGCCTCAACCTTCGGCGGCAATCCCGTCTGCATCGCGGCCGCGCTGGCCACCATGGACGTGCTGGAACGCGAGGGCATCCACAACGCGGAAGTTGTGGGCCGGCACATGATGGAGCGCATGAGCGAGTGGCCGCGAAAGCTCGACTTGGTGGGCGATGTGCGCGGGCGCGGGCTGATGATCGGCGTCGAGATCGTCGCCGACAAAAAAGCGAAAACGCCGGGCGGCGAGGAACGCGATCGCATCGTCGAGATGGCCTTCGAGCACGGCGTGCTGTTGCTGGGCTGCGGCCCAAACACCATCCGCATCTGCCCGCCGCTGGTGGTCAGCAAGGAGCAGGCGGACATCGCCATGGATGTGCTGGAGGAGTGCATCGGCGTAATCGGCGGCAAACACCACTCGAAGCGCGCGACCATCGGCGAGCCTACCGGGACGTAGAATCTGCGCACTGCGCTTTTGGGCAACGACGATGGGCCCAGCGCTACGAAGCGCTGGGCTTTTCTTCGCCTGAAGTTTCCCGCCAGGCGGCTGTCGGCGAAGAACGCATGTCCGGCTGCGCGAAGATTAACCCAGAATTCATGGCCCGGCGGTCGCGCCTGGAATCCAAGTAAGTGCATGGAGGTGGGGAAAATGAGCAGCATCGGTCCCGCCACTGCCATCGACAACGACCCAGCGAACGCCGTCCCTGTGACGGCGAAAGCTCCTCAGCATAATTTTCGCGATTGGCTGCGGATCTGGACCCAGGTCCTCATAGCCGAACTGCTTCACGTTCTGGATCGCCGAAGGTCCTCCAGCGTACGCTAACCACAGCCATATCTCTTTCCTTTGCATACTTTCTGTCGCCGTGCCGCAGTCTGTTCACCCGAATTTCACTTCGCTGTAACGGTTTTGTAATAAGGCGGCGTGAGAATGAAGCGGCTTAATTCCAATGGATCAGGAGGCATGCTAGTGAATCGTGCTCTCAGGATACTGCTGTGCATTGCTGTGCTCACAAGCTGTGCGCTGGCGCAGACCACACTGAATGGGGCGGGGGCTACCTTCCCATACCCCATCTACTCCAAGTGGTTCAACGAGTACCACAACATACATTCCAATATTCAAATTAATTATCAATCGATTGGCAGCGGCGGCGGTATTCGCCAGGTGCAGGCCGGCACCGTCGATTTCGGGGCGAGCGATGGCCCCATGACCGATGAGCAGATTGCGGAATCTAAGGTAAAAGTCCTGCACGTGCCCACGGTGCTGGGGTCGGTGGTTCCCGCGTATAACATTCCCGGCGTATCGGGTGACGTAAAGTTCACGCCTGACGTTCTGGCTGATATTTACCTGGGCAAAATCACGAAATGGAACGACGCGAGAATCGCCAAGGCCAACCCGGGAATGCACTTTCCCGACCAGAACATCACCGTCGCACACCGCTCCGACGGTAGTGGCACGACTTACATCTTTACCGACTACCTCTCTAAGGTCAGCCCGGACTGGAAGAACACGGTCGGCAAGGGCACTTCCGTCAAGTGGCCAGTAGGCATCGGCGGGAAAGGCAATGAAGGCGTCGCCGGCACGATCCGTCAATTGCCCGGCTCCATCGGCTATATCGAGCTGATCTATGCGTTGCAGAACAAAATTCCGTATGGGGTCATGGAGAACGCTTCCCACAACTTCGTCAAAGCCAGTCTGCAGAGCACCACGGCCGCGGCGGTGGGGGTCAAGATGCCCGCAGATTTCCGCGTCTCAATTACCAATCCTCCGGGCAAAGATGCGTACCCGATTGCCAGCTTCACCTGGCTATTGATTCCCACCAATCCCTCTGATGCCAACAAGGGCAAAATCCTGAAGGACTTTCTGTTCTGGATGCTGGATCAAGGCCAGACCATGACCGAGGCACTTTCCTACGCCCCCTTGCCGAAGCAGGTAGTGGAGATGGAAAAGGCCGCTATTACCAAGCAAGTGAAACCTTGAGTCCGAATGAGAAGGGCATCAGCACCTGCGCCATCGGCTGACCGTCGCTGGCGCCCTCCTCGGGTTGTGTAATATTCCTGTAATCGATGCCTGCTAACGTTGAGCCGATGACGCCAGAACCTGATGGAGAGCGACCCAAGTCTGTGGCTCCCGTTCCCTCGCTCGCGAAGATCAAGGTAGAGCGCAAGGAGGCCGGACCCAGTGGCGTCCTGAACAAAATCCGTAGCTCCCGTCCTCGCAGCAGCCGGATTCCCGACCAGATATTCGGTTTCGTCATCCTTCTCACCGCGGTCTCGGTTTTCGCCATTGTTGCGCTGGTGGTTTGGGAGCTGGTCGACAAGTCCAAGCTGTCGCTGCACCAGTTCGGCATCAAGTTTTTCTTTGGCAGCAATTGGGACCCGGTGAACGGCGACTTCGGGGCGTTAACGTTCATCTACGGCACGCTGGTTTCCTCGTTTCTCGCCTTGCTTTTGGCGGTGCCGCTTTCGGTTGGCGTGGCGGTGTACATCACGGAAATGTGTCCGCAAGGCCTGCGCGCGATTATCTCCTTTTTGGTAGAGCTACTGGCCGCAATCCCCAGCGTGATTTACGGACTGTGGGGAATATTTGTGCTGGCGCCGCTGCTGCGCGACTACGTCGAGCCTTTCCTGGGCAAGACGCTGGGCTGGACGGGCCTGTTCACCGGGCCGGCATACGGCATTGGCATGCTGGCCGCGGCCGTGATTATGGCCATTATGGTGGTCCCGATCATTGCATCGATCACCCGCGAAGTGCTCACGGCAGTGCCGCAGAACCAGCGTGAGGCTGTGCTGGCCCTGGGCGCAACGCGCTGGGAGATGATCCGCGTCGGTGTCCTGCGCAATGCGCGTATTGGGATTGTGGGCGGCGTCATTCTGGGACTGGGCCGCGCGCTTGGCGAAACCATGGCCGTGACCATGGTGATTGGCAACACTCCGCAGATTGCCAAGTCATTGTTTGCGCCGGGTTACACTATGGCGAGCGTGATCGCCAACGAGTTCACCGAAGCCACGGGTGACCTGTATCTCAGCGCCCTAGTAGAGATCGGGCTGGCACTGTTCCTCGTGACTCTCATCGTGAATGCCCTGGCCAGGTTGCTGGTGTGGAGCATCACCGGCGGAACTGCGAGGGTGCGTGCCTAACTTCATCCCAGCCTCCACCTCACAGGAAGTCAGCCTTTGGCGCAGGCTCGCCGATTGGGGGGCAACGGCCTTCGCCATCCTGGCAGCCATCCTGGTAATCATTCCGCTTGTCGCTATTTTTGTTTACTTGCTGGTTAAAGGCGTCGGTTCGGTTAATCTGGCTTTCCTGACTCATACGCCGAAGCCTCCGGGGGAACTCGGCGGGGGCATGGCCAATGCCATCGTGGGTACAGGGTTGATTCTCGCCGTGGCCAGCTTGTTCGGCATCCCCCTAGGCATCGGCTCGGGCATCTATCTCGCCGAGTATGGACAGAATCGTTTTGGCGACATGATTCGTTTTACCGCCGACGTGCTGAACGGAGTGCCGTCGATCGTGATTGGCGTCACCGTCTACGCGCTGATCGTGATCCGGCAAAAGCATTTCTCGGCACTCTCCGGCGGTGTCGCCCTCGGCATCATGATGATTCCCACCGTCGCGCGCGCAACGGAAGAGATGTTGCTGATGGTGCCGAACGTGATACGCGAAGCGGGCTACGGGCTGGGCATTCCCCGGTGGCGTACCACGCTTTCCATTACCTTGCGTACCGCTTCCGCCGGCGTGATCACCGGCTGCATGCTGGCGTTCGCGCGCGTCGCCGGAGAAACCGCTCCGCTGTTGTTCACCGCTTTCGGTAATCAGTTTTGGAACTTGAGCCTGAATCAGCCCACCGCAGCGCTATCTTTGCAGGTTTTCACCTATGCCATCTCGCCCTATGACGACTGGCACAGGCAGGCGTGGGCGGGAGCGTTGATCCTGATCATCCTGATTGTGGGCGCGGTTGCGGCGGTGCGCGTTGTGACCAGCCGCGGAATGATGAAGGGAGCGTAAGAGCTCGCATGGGCGTGGGAATCGAAGTAAAGGGGCTGAACGCCTGGTACGGCAAGAACCAGTCGCTGCGCGACATCGATATGGCGGTGCCCGCCAATCATGTGACTGCGGTGATCGGCCCCTCGGGCTGCGGCAAGAGTACGTTCGTGCGCTGCATCAATCGCATGCACGAAACCATTCCCGAAGCCCGCGCCGAGGGTACGGTCAAAGTCGGCGACATGGAAGTGTATGGCAGTGGCTCGGATCCGGTCGAGGTGCGCCGCCGTATCGGCATGGTCTTTCAGAAACCCAATCCGTTCCCCACCATGTCCATCTACGGCAACGTGGCCGCGGGCCTGAAGCTGAACGGCTTCCGCAATCGCAAGCAGATGGACGAACTGGTGGAGCGCTCGCTGAAGCTGGCGGCGTTATGGGACGAAGTGAAGGACAACCTGCACAAGAAATCCGGCGCCAGCCTTTCCGGCGGTCAGCAGCAGCGCCTGTGTATCGCGCGCGCGCTGGCGGTCGAGCCCGAAGTGCTGCTGATGGACGAGCCGGCCTCGGCGCTCGATCCCATCTCTACCAGCAAAATCGAAGAGCTCATCTTTCAGTTGAAACAGCACTACACTGTCGTTATCGTGACTCACAACATGCAGCAGGCGGCGCGTGTGGCCGAACTCACGGGATTTTTCCTGATGGGCAGCCTGATCGAGTTCGATAAGACCGAGAAGATTTTCACCAACCCCGCCGATAAACGGACGGAAGACTACGTGACAGGCAGGTTCGGATAATGCGCAGCCGCTTCCAGCAAGGACTGGACGAACTCAAAGAGAAGCTCCTCCGTATGGGCGGATTGGCCGAGCAAGCCATCGACCGCGCCACGGAAGCCTATCGCACCCGCGACAGCAAGTACTGCCAGATGGTGCTGACGGGCGAGAGCGCCATTAACGAGGCCGAACGCGAGATCGACGAACTGGCGCTCGATTTGCTGGCCATGCAGCAGCCCATGGCCATCGACCTGCGCTTCATTCTCGCGGTACTCAAGATTAATGCCGACCTGGAGCGGGTGGGCGACCAGGCGGTCAACATCGCGCAACGCGTGCTCGACCTCATCAGCGAGAACGAGGTCGAGCTGCCGGTGGACATTCCGAAGATGGCCGACGCCGTCAGTACTATGGTGCAGCGCGCGCTCGAGGCCTTCCTCGACGGCAAAGCGGAAGTGGCCGAGGCTGTGCTTCAGATGGACAACATTGTCGACCGGATGAAAGACGAGGCCTTCGTCGTTCTGGTGCAGAAGATGCACGACGAGCCCGCGTCCGTGCGCCAGGCGCTTGATGTTCTTCTGATCGCGCGCAATCTGGAGCGCATCGCCGACCACGCCACCAACATCGCCGAAGACGTGATCTTCTGGGTGCGCGGCGCCGACGTGCGCCATGGCGGCGCGCACTACCGGGAATAAGACTTCCGGGTCGATAATACTCAACATGCAACAGCTATTCGCCGTGATGCTGAATCGCGGGGCGGCCTACCAGCACGGGCTGCCGCTCGAAGACCAGGTCGAGTGGGAGGCGCACGCGAAATTCATGGACGCGCTTGTGGACGAGGGACTGGTCGTGCTGGGCGGCCCGCTGGAAGGTACTTCCGAGGTGCTGCTGATCTCTCGCGCGCAGTCGCCGGAAGAGATCCGGCAGCGGCTCGCGCCCGATCCCTGGCACCGCATGGGCCTGCTGGAAATCTCTCGGATTATGCCTTGGACGCTGCGGCTGGGCAGCCTGTCGTAGGCAAACGGCCGGAGCGCCTGCGCTGGGCCCATATCTGTTTTGAAGGGGCACGCCTTCAGGCGTGCCGAAGAAGCTAGCAAAGCGAGCGGCTTTAGCCGCTGAGGGGGATCGCCCCCAGTGCCTAAAGGCCAGCCTCATTGGAGACCGCAGTCGGCGCGGCTAAAGCCCTACTCTTTCAAAGCGGTTACAGCAAATGTGTAAAGTGCTCTAAGCCGCCAATGCCATACGGCGCGCTTCCATCCCGTCCAGCGCACGCCACAACGCCTTCGCCGCATCCTCGGCGGCGTTCAACGCGGCCTCGGCCTGCCCGGGATGCGCTGTCACTTCGGCGGTCAGCAGCTCGCGCCATACATGCGAGTGCTCAACGTCGGCGAACTGATGCAGCGTGAAGTAGCCGCATGTCTTCGCATCGGCGCCATAGTGTTGCGCCAGGCCGTCAGCCTTCGATTTCGCGACGCGCGGCACCTGCGATTCGTAGGCAAAGAACGCGGCCAGCGCTTCGGCCGTCGAACCCTCACGGGCGACGCGGCGAAACTCGGCGATCAACTCGCGCACTTCCGTCAACGGCTGGCGGCGGCGAACTTCGTCGCGGTCCGCTCCCATTCCCTCGGCAAAGTCGAGCCAGAGCTCGCTGTGGGGACGGCCCACGAGCTCCTCTTCGCACAAGTTGCGCAGCACGGCGCGGCGTACCTCGCCGTCATCCAGACGCGAGTGCAGCGCGCTCAGGTACGCCGGAAACGCTGCGACGTGCTGATAGTAGTCGCCGGCATACTCGCGCAGATCGTCGCGCGTCAGCTCACCGGCAGTCCACGCCTTGTAATAAGGATGGCAAAGCAGATCGTGTCTGGCGAGGCGCTCTTCGAGCGCTGTAAGAAAAGCGTGCAATTTCATCGTTCACCCCACGTAAGAATTAAGCCAGGAAGTGAGAACACTATACGGGAGAAAAGCGTAAAGGCACAAGGCAGCCGCACTCCCTCAGCGCTTTATGCATTCTGACTCGCAGGATTGGTTGCAGGCAGGAGTCTCTCGATTGCCGGACGGCCGATGACGGAAAAGAAAGGTAATGGTAGGCACGAGGAGACTCGAACTCCTGACCTCTACCGTGTCAATTCCTTGCCCGATGTGGAGCCAGACGACATTGAGTGAGATACAGCGATAGGCAGAGGCAGTGTTTATGCAGCTTTGCTCGCTGTTCGCCGCTTCATAATCATACCGAGCCGCACTCACCGGCATGGGCTAACGTCGGCAGGGATGGCGGGGTTACGACACAACCTACGACACAAATGCAGCGGCGGCTGGACTCGAACAAGCGACCTACGGATTATGAGATGTGGTTTCCGAAGGACCGCCACCCGGATTAAATTGCTTACAGTTGGGACAGGTCACCTGATTCGGGATTGCGTGTTGGCTTTCGGCACCTACGTTGGCAACGGAATAGGCAACACTCCTGCGTCCTGAGAATGGCCAAGATGACCTCGCCAATTTTCGAGCGCGCGACGGCGGAAGAGGCGGTTGCCAATGCTGGCGACAGAAGGTGAGCCACGATGTGACCTTTGCGTCGCCCGCGATGGAGCGGACACGAATATTGGACGCAGTGCGCCAACATCCGGGGTGAGGCGTGCGCCTCACCCCTTTTTTCTTGTCGCCAGGTTCGGAATGCACATCCTGGGACTCGACCTATGCGCCTCCCCACGTAGTGCGCGGCAGCACGTCTATGGGCAACCGGGACACCGAACGACTGAAACGCGCCTCAGGCGCAGCCGAACAAAACAGGTAACCGGAGGCTGGGTTGCAACCGTCATCAAAAGAGGTATAGTTAGCGGCGGCAGCCGCGTTGTCGCAAAGCCATATGACATATTCGACAGAACAAATGCTGGTGGATAGCTTCGTTGTGCTCCTCGAATCTGAGACTACGTCGTGGGGACAGGTGCGCTGTGCGCGTGAGTTCGACTACATGAGGGGACGCACCGATGTTGTCGCGGTTGCCGACTCCAATACACTGATCGCAGTCGAGGCCAAGTTAACTGACTGGAAGTGTGCGCTGCAACAGGCCTATCGCAACACGTGCTTCGCGCATCGCTCCTTCGTGCTGTTGCCAAAGGCGACAGCGCTAACCGCATTCAGTTTCCTGGCGGAGTTCGAAAAACGAGGAGTCGGCCTGTGCTATATTGATGGCTCCGACTTCGTCGTGCTGCAAGACTCACCGCGTACTCCCCCGCTTGAGCCGTGGTTGGCGTCCGAAGCAATATTGCACATTGACGGACAGTAGTAACGATTACCCATGCCGATCTACACACTGGAACCGGTCGCCAGGGCGATTTGCGCCGCTGCGGGATACACCTTTGGCGGCGGGATAGGCCAGGGGACCTTCAAGGAAACTTACCTCGCTACGAAAGCTGATGGAACGAAGCTGGCCCTCAAGGTGTTGCGGCCCGGCTTCTCCCCGGAACGCAGTGATCGCGAAGTTGACGCGATGAAGCGATGCTCGCACCCTAACATCGTCACTTTGTTAGAACTTGCAGAGTTCGAGCACGCAGGCGCGAAGTACGGCTATCTGGTGGAGGGTTACCTGGGCGGCGGCACGCTGGATGATCGCATGCAGAGGAATCTGCTTAGCCGGGGCCAGGTACAGACCCTCGGTGACGAGCTAATCCGTGCGGTTGCGCATATCGCCGATCAAGATCTTGTGCACCGAGATTTTAAGCCGACAAACATCATGTATCCGTCAGATGATGCTGAAGCAGTTGTCGTCGACTTCGGCATCGTCCGCGACTTGAAAAAGGAGTCGATCACGAAGAGCTATCTCCTGAGCGGTCCTGGCACCCCTTTCTTTGCTGCACCGGAACAGCTCAATAACGAGAAGGCGCTTATCGATTGGCGTACCGATCAGTTTGCCATAGGCGTGACACTCGCGCTCGCGCACTTCGGTTTTCATCCGTATCGAGAGGACGGCGAGGACGACAATCAGGCCATTACGCGCGTCGCGGGCCGTAGCGGGCCTTCAGCGAAATTCACTCAGGCGATCGGGGCGGCAAATCTTCCGGTGCTGGGCAAAATGGTTCAACCGTGGCCGGTCGAGCGGGTCCGGATCCCAAGCGCTCTGCTTGAGGGCTGGCGTAAGCAAAAGGATTCCAACTGATGCCCGCGTACCATCAAGTTGGCTACAACTCGGAGAACCTGTTGTTCGACGATGGCCTGGCTCGGTTTGGAGGCGCAATCTTAAGCCCGCTGAATTACGGTCCTGAGTCGGTTGCTACCCAGATTCAGCGGTTGAAGGACCGGAAAGACTATGTAACCATCCTGGACCCCCATCTGTATCGACCACAAAGCGAGCGCATGTGTCTGCCCGAGTGGGATTACTACCCAAAGGACGTTGAAACCTCCGATTTCAACGCAGAATGGTGGGCAGCGATCGTGGACAAGCTGGCTGAGGTTGCGGTCGATCTCGGCCCCACGGCGGTCGCATCTCCTGCGATCATCCCGAAGATTTTTCCCGATGACTTCTTCCTTCAACTGGTTGCAAATGGCGCTCGCCTAGAGAAGGCTCTGCGCGGGACAGCAGTAAAGCCAATCCAGACGGTCGTTGTAAGCATGGCGGACCTTGCCGCGCCTGCGCGAGTCATGGCGATCGCCTCAATCATGTCGCGGTCGCCAGCATCCGAGTGCCTGCTGGTACTTCTGGATAACGTGGAACCGCGCCGTGAGCTCGCCGAACCGGAAGAGCTTAAAGGCGCGATGCTCCTAATCAGTACACTCGAGTCAGGTGGCCAGAATGTTACCGTCGCGTTCTCATCCTCGGAGATGGTGCTTTGGAAAGCAGCGGGGGCAACGAACTGTGCAAGTGGAAAGTTCTTCAACCTGCGGCGTTTCACCATTTCACGTTTCGACGAACCGAACGGCGGCGGCGGGGGCCAGTTGGGTTATTGGTTCGAGGAGGCCTTGTTAGCATTCCTGCGACAATCGGACGTGTTGCGCGTCCGTGACCGAGGTTTCGCAAGCGCGGCATCGGCCGAGAACCCGTTCGGCGCTGACATCATCGAAGCGATACCGTCAAAAAAGACCTGGGTTGCGCTTGGCTGGCGTCAGTTCCTGTATTGGTTCGCCGACGCAGAATCCCGGCTTCGGTCGGGAATTGTGACCGCAGAGGACCTGGTGAGTATTGCCGATTCGAATTGGGCCGCTATAGAAAAACTGAAACCGCCGCTGCTGATGGAAGAGCGGCAGAACGATGGAAGCTGGGTGCGCCAGTGGTTGCGAGCGCTGGTCGAATTTCCTTACGTTCGGTGAGGTAAGGCGCGAGTTGCCCTTCCTCCAACAAACCTGCATCCACAGATTACACTCTTAAGCTCACGCTCACCACTCCGAAACTCATCCAGCTGTCGGTGAGGACATGCTTGCCGTTCGCCTCGAGGATGAGGGAGCGGCTGCGCCGTCCCATGCGCACCAGGTACCAGCCCAATCCTGCATTGAGGACACCTGCCGCCAGCACGACCAGCGTGCCCGCTCCCAGATTCTCCAATTGCAGGCCTGCCATCCATTTTTCAACGGCGGCATACAGAATGAAGATTGCCGCCAGCACGATCATCGCGCCTTCAAAGCCGGCAGAGAAAAAGGTAATGCGTTCGTACCCGTAGAGGAATTGTGGCGCTGCTGGCTTAGTGCTAAGACGCAGGCTGAAAGCCGCGAACGCCACGGCGACGACATGAATCACCGACTCTGCCGCGTCGGACAGGATGGCCGCCGAGCCGGTCATCAAATACGCCGCCATCTTGCCAACCAACATCAACACGCCGAAGGCCAGCGAGATCCGCATGGCAAAGCGCGTAGCACGCAGCTGGCCTTCATCACGAGGCGAGCCGCTTCGCTGAGACGTGATCGGCGCAATTACGGCTGAACGGGATTCGAGCGCGGTCCGTTCGTCCACGATGCACGCACTCCTTCAGTTTGCGGAATCGCTATTTTTTCACGAGGTGACGTGATGGGGATGTGATGGCACTCACAAGCTATTGCGATAGTGACGTCGCGAGGATCTGGGGGCAGCCAGACTAGGCCGCGCGTTCGCGAACCAGGTAATCGCCTTGTCCTCTTTTCTCCTCTGACGGACGCGGCTGAGGTCGTGCCAGCAGACGGGTGGAATTGAGGATAAAAGTCAGCTCGGAGGTCACATGAATGAATGCAGCAAGCAGGGGGTTGAGAAATCCCATACTCGCAAGCGCCATGTGAGCTCTAAATCCGACTGCCCCACTGGCAGCGCAAGCAGGTTTCGATTGCATTACTGATTTGCATCTCGATCATATTGTTCAAGCTGTCACCAAGGATTGGGGTGAATACGATGTAGCGCCCTTCTTTTTCGCGCCCCTGCATGACATTGAGGAAATCGTCTACCGGCAACAGATCATGCAAGACTTCGAAGACGCGAGTTTAGTGAACGCCATCCGCTCGTTCTCGCAACAGATGCGCGATGTCCGCGAGCGGCTGGGCAATGCGCCGAAACTGCAGTACAGGCATGCGATCCAGCGTTGGTTTCTCGATGCGGTTGCAGGCTATTGCAAGTCAGTACAAGGCCTTTCGCGTGATCTATCACAGCTCAATCTGAACTCCGATGGAATGCAGCGGTTGCGCGACTACATTGCAGACTATTTGGCGTCGGGGCCGTTCCGTAATCTCACTGCTGAGACAGAGAAGCTGCAGGCGGACCTCTCTACCATTCGATACTGCGTACTGATCAAGGACGGCAGCGTCACGGTTCGACGTTATGAGGGAGAGGACGACTACACCGCCGCCGTCGAACAGACATTTCATAAATTTAGGACCGGCGCCGCGGAGCCCCGGCGGTTGCGGCTTCCACGTTGGACCGGAATGAATCACATCGAAGCTCAGATCCTTGACCGGGTCGCGCTGCTATTTCCCGAGATCTTTCATTCGCTTGACGAGTTCTCAGCGGCTCATGCGAACTTCATTGACGATACCATCGCCCATTTCGACCGCGAGGTGCAGTTTTATCTTGCGTACCTTACCTATATGGAGAAATTCCGCTGTGCCGGCCTGAGCTTCTGCCTGCCGATACTGTCGCAAAGCAAAGAGACCCACGCTCGCGATACTTTCGACCTCGCGCTGGCTGGCAAACTCCTCGACGAGAAACGTCAAATTGTCTGCAACGAGTTTTTCTTACGCAGCCCGGAACGAGTGTTTGTCGTGTCTGGCCCCAATCAGGGCGGCAAAACAACCTTCGCCCGCATGTTTGGCCAATTGCATTATCTCGCCCGCTTGGGATGTCCCGTTCCTGGTTCCGAGGCTCGCTTGTTTCTGTGTGACCAACTTTTCTCCCACTTCGAACGCGAAGAACACATTACTAACCTCCGCGGCAAGCTCCAGGACGACCTTGTTCGCATACATCGAATTTTCGAGCAGGCAAGCCCCAACAGCATCGTCATCCTCAACGAGCTCTTCTCTTCAACAACTCTCCAGGACTCCCTCTTCCTCAGCAAAGAAATCATGCGACGAATCAGTGCGCTGGATGTGCTCGGGGCTTTCGTGACTTTCCTCGATGAACTCGCAGCTTTTGACGAGAAAACTGTCAGTATGGTCAGCACCGTCGATCCGCAAAATCCGGCAGTACGAACATTCAAGGTGATAAGGCGGCCGGCTGACGGGCTGGCGTACGCTCTTGCCATTGCCGAGAAACACCATGTCACATACAAGGCGCTCAGGGAACGGATTAAGACATGAAAGCTTTGCTGATGCATCGCGACCGAGATTTTGACATTCATCAGGCGCTGCCCTGGAACGCGACCGCCCTGACACAGGACTTGGAGCTTGAGACGCTCTGCAAAGCGATGTCAGGCGGCGACGAATTTCTATTCGACATCGCCCGCCGTGTGCTCCTCTGTGGGCTGCAGAATGACCGAGCCTCGATCCTCTATCGCCAGGATTGCCTGAAGGACTGCCTGAACAATCCAGACGTGGTGCGCGACATGTACAACCTGATTGTCGCAACCCTGGAAGCAGCGCGTCGAGAATGGTGGGGGCTGGCGAGCAAATATCCGTCTTCCGTGCTGTACAGCTCGAACGACGTTCTGTCGGCATTCGTCGTTGTTCTGCGAAGGCTGCGCACAATCGCCGAGGAACACGGGTCGCGATTCCAATCTGAGGGGTTCACCAAACTCTTTGCGATGTTCGCCACTGAGCTGAATGAAGAGTACTTAAGCAGAATCCAAAGTGAGCTGGTTGCACTGAGATTTCGGAAAGGGGTCCTCTTTAGCACTCAACTCGGGGAAAGTAATGAAAGCACGAACCTTGTGCTTCGTAGGCCGCGCGCTAAAAAGCGAAACTGGCTTGAGCGAATCCGTGGCGAGCGTTCGTCCGGCTATACGTTCCATTTGGATCCCCACGATGAGACCGGCGGCAGACTCTTGTCAGAGATACGCAGTCGCGGCATCGCTCGGGTGGCGATGGCACTTGGGCAATCCGTCGATCACATCGTGAACTTCTTCAAGATGCTGAGGACCGAATTGGCGTTCTACATCGGGGCATCGAGTCTGCATCGTGCGCTCACCGCTAAAGCGCTGCCGGTCGCGTTTCCAAGGCCCGCGTCGCCCCGAGAAGGCGCTCTCCACTTCAGAGAACTGTATGACGCTTGCGTGGCCCTGCGTACGGAACAGAGGATCGTTGGAAACACCGTCAACGCGGACGCTAAAAATCTTGTAATCATTACCGGTGCCAATCAGGGAGGCAAATCAACTTTCTTGCGGAGCATCGGCCTGGCGCAACTCATGATGCAATGCGGGCTGTTTGTCGGAGCCGAAGCTTTCAATGCCGAAATCTGCCCTGCACTCTTTACCCACTTCAGACGAGAAGAAGATGCGAGCATGAAGAGCGGAAAACTGGATGAGGAGCTTGCCAGAATGAGCGAGATCGCGGATCACTTCGTGCCCAACTCGATGCTGCTCTTCAATGGATCGTTTGCGGCCACGAACGAGCGGGAAGGATCGGAAATCGCAAAACAGATCGTCTACGCACTATTGGAGCGGCGAGCAAAAATTTTATATGTGACGCACCTGAACGCTTTCGCCCGCGGCTGCTTCGAGAAGCGGATGAAGAATTCGTTGTTCCTGCGCGCCCAACGGAGGGACGACGGCGTGCGCACGTTCAAGCTAATTGAAGGCGAGCCCTTGGAGACCAGTTACGGGGTGGACCTGTATAAGGCGGTGTTCATACAGGAAAGCGAGGCGACGAGAATCAGTTGACTCTGTCCCGGCGGCTGAAACAAGTCTAAACTTGCCACATATACCGCATACCGAACGAGAGGCGCTTATGACTGACTGCCTGTTCTGCGACATCGTCGAAGGCAAGGTGCCTTCAAAGAAGGTGTTTGAGGACGACCGTACTTACGCCTTCGAAGACGTCAATCCGCAGGCCCCAACACATGTCCTGGTTGTTCCCAAGAAGCACATTTCCGGGTTACCGGAAGCGCAGCCAACCGATGCTGATCTCATCGGCCACTGTTATCTCGTCGCAGCGAGGATCGCGCAGGAGCGTAGGATCGAGGACACGTTGCGTACCGTCTGCAACGTCGGCCCGCGTGCCGGCCAGTCCGTTTTTCACCTGCACATCCATGTGCTTGGAGGGCGCGACATGAAATGGCCGCCAGGCTAGGCAGATGCCGGCTTCGTGCTGCTGAAGTATTTACGGGTGTCGGCGGCGACATCCTCAGGCGTGCGATCAAGGGCCGCCTCCCAATGTAGTCGTTCGAGATGCATTGAGTCGCTGCGATAAAACGGCGTCATTGCTGTCCGTGTAATCATCGCAAGGTTAACCCGGTCCGCACCTTCCTTATTCAACTCACCGGAATACATCGCCAGATTGAAGCTGTCATAACCGATCGAGTGATACCAGGCGAGAACGCGGCTGATTCCCGACGCGAGCCCCTGGATATCAGCGGACGAGAGATCAAGGAGCGTTCTGCGGTCGGGTACTATAGCGCGGACTTCGTTGAACCCAATTGGTGCGAACGGTGTCATCCAGACGCTTGAACCCTCACGGCAGATAAAGCGGTCCGCGCGTTCGGTTTCCTCCGAGATGAGATCAGTCCAGAAACACGAGCCGTTGGCCTGCCGGTAGGTCTCAGCCGCTGTTTGCTGCATCCGCATCATCGAAGTGGGAAACGGATCGAGATACACCTGACTATGAGGATGAGGCAGGGAGCCGCCGGATGGGTACAGATAATTGATGTTGTAGGCACAGAACCGGGCATTTGGGTCGGCCTTCGAAACGGCGCGAATGTATTGGATCGAGGCGGACAGATTATCTGCAATCAGGGCAGGCGTGAACTCACGGACATCCAGCCAATGCCGGGTTGTGAACACCGCCACTGCTGCGTATTTCGAGTACGGCACGAGGTTAGGAAACACCACCGTATCGCCAATCTGAATACGTCCCGATGGCGTGATTTCCTCGGCAAATCGAGGAGTCAGTTTGTGGATGCGATCTGCGCAAAAGGGGCAATTCGGGTCAGGTGCCTGAAACGAGGCGAGCGCTACATCTGAGCGCGTCTGCAATCTCACCCCCTCCGCGATTCGGGAGGAAGTGCCGAGCAAAGGATCAAAGCGAATCTGAAGCTTACGCTCTTCGTATTCTTCCCCACCGGGCTTTCGAAATCGCGAGAAAAAACTCTTGCACTGAAATTCAATGGCCATGGGAAACGTCCGGCAGGTGCATTGTACAGGTGGAACTGCACAGGACAACGAAATCAGCGAGCGGCCGTCCTGCTGCCCAAATACAGATGAGACTGTTGAAAAACTCGGTGCCTCCCCGAGTTTTTCTGTTTGTCGGCAAGAACCGGTGTGCTAACCCTCACTCAGGGGGAACGAGACGATGATGGGCCAGCACGAGCGCACCGAATCGCTGTTC
>Ga0335085_10001574_pt1 | contig 47126 bp, 44 predicted proteins | sample Lox_Sample_45_FD_206712 | JGI IMG/M metagenome (GOLD analysis project Ga0335085, IMG submission 206712) | Soil microbial communities from Loxahatchee National Wildlife Refuge, Florida, United States - Lox_Sample_4.5 | ecosystem: Environmental > Terrestrial > Soil > Wetlands | place: USA...
ACCGGGCGGGTCGGCGCGTCGATGCGCTTGCCGCGTACGAGGATCTCCGGCAGCGCCTGCGGGAGGATCTCGGCGTCGACCCGAGCGACTTCATGCTCGACCTGCATGAGCGCATCGCCGCGCAGGACCCCACGCTCCTCGCACGGCGCGCGGGGATCGCGGCACCGCTTCCGCACTGGACCGATGCCGTGCTCCCGTTCGTCGGGCGATCACGTGAGGAGCTGGTCATCTTCGATTGCCTGCGCGAGGTCGCCGCGGGCGCTACGAAGATGATCCTCGTCGAGGGCGTCGCGGGAATCGGCAAGTCGCGGCTGGTGCTCGAGGTGGCCCGGAGGGCAAGCGACGAGGCGATCGTCCTCGCGGTCGACGGCGCCGATGCACTCCGACCCGGGCTGCATGCCATCGCGAACGCGCTGTTCGACGCCTCGACCCGGCTCAGCGATCGCGAGCTGCGCATGTGTCTCGGGAACTCGCCGGGCGACGTCGCCGAGATGGTCCCGACGCTGCGGCGACGGCTGCCCGATCTCCCCAGCCCCCTGGAGGCCGACGACGAGCTCCGCGCGGCCCGGTTGCGCGCCGGATTGGCCTCGTGGCTCGGCGCGCTGTCCAAGCGAACCCCCGTCGTGTTGCTCCTCGACGACGTGCACCGAGCCGGTCCCGCGCTCCTCCTGTTCCTCGGCGCGCTCTTGGGCGACGAGGCGCCGCAGCGAGTGCTCGTGCTCGCAACCGCGCGCTCCGGTCTCGCGGACCACTCGTCGCGCCTCGAGCAGCTCGCGCGCAGCGTCGACAAGCTCGGGCGGCTCGAGCGACTGGAGATTCAGGGACTCTCGCCCGATCAGGTGGAGCGGCTCCTCGTCGAGCTGGCCGTGCCCGACGCCGCGAGCCGCGCGCCTGCGCTGGCGTTGAGCACTTCTGGGCATCCATACCTGCTCCGGGAGATTCTCCAAGATCCCGACGCGGCCGCCTCGTTCGCGGGCAACGGCTCGACAGACGCTTCCGCACGCGTTCGTGAGTACGTGTTGCGGCGCGTCGCCGCCATGAGCGAGCCGGCGGCCCGTCTGCTCAACATCGCCGCAGCGATGGACGGACCATTCGACCTCTCGATGCTGGCGGAGATCTGTCGCCTCACCTCCGGCTCGACCGGGGCGATGGTCGATGAAGCGATCAGTGCGGGTCTCGTTCACGTCGCGGAACTCGGCTGGTTCGATTTCGTGCACGATCTGGCTCGGCGCGCGGTCGCCGAGTCGGTCGATCCCTGTACGCGCGCGGCCACGCACCGAGCGATTGCGGAAATGCTGGAGCGACGCGAAGCGCGTCCGGCCCTCGTCGCTTCGCAGTGGAACCGCGCGGCCGGCGACGACGCCGACGCGAAAGCGCAGTCGTGGTCCGAGCTCGCCGGTGAAGCCGCGCTGGGTGATCTCGATCCGCACGCGGCGGCGACGTGGTTCGGCGTTGCCGCCGACCGCGCCGGCGACGAGCGCACGCGGGCGCGGTTGCTGATCCGGCTCGCCGGCGCGCAGTGCCTCACCTTCGACGACGCGCGCCATCAGACGCTCCGCGAGGCCGTCGAGATCGCACGCCGACTCGACGATGACGAGCTACTCGTCGGCGCAACGCAGCTTCCGACGCCGATCTGGGCGTCGATGCCCGCTCTTACGAGGCGGGAGCGCCTCTTCCTGCTGGCCGAGGCGTCGGCTCGCGTCGTCGAGCCCGCGCTGCGAACGAAACTCATGGCGCGGCGAGCGAGCGAGCTCATCCTCACCGGCGACTGGCTCGAGGCACGGTCGCTCGCGTCGAACGCGATCGACGCCGCCCGGATATCCGGGGACGACTCCGTCCTCGTCGAGGTCTTGTTGCGGCATTCCCAAACGACGTGCACGCCGCACAATCTCGCGGAGCGCACCGCGAACGTCGAAGAAGCGCTCACGCTCGCCGGCCGCGGTCACGATCCGGTGCAGCGCTTCTATACGTTGACGGCTGCCGCGTCGGTGGCCGTGGAAGCGGCGCGGATGGACGAAGCCGATCTCTACTGCGATGCCGCGCTCGTGCTCGGAGATCAGCTCGACGTGGCGCAGGTGAACTTCAGCGTCGAATGCATGCGCGGCTGGCGCGCTGCGCTCGCCGGTGACTTCGACGAGGCCGAGCGGTTCACCATGGGCGCCGCCGACCTCGGGACTCATCATGGCATCGAGAACGCGGGTGTCGGACCGGCGTTGCAGCTCGGCTGGATTCGCTGGCAGCAGGGGCGATTCGCCGAATTGTTGCCGTTGCTGGACGACCCCGATCCCGAGAACCCCGTGGCGTTGATCCTGGCCGCGCGGGCGCGGGCCGCGCTACGCGAACGCAGGGACGATGCGGCGGCGACCCTGGCGCGCGCCGCCGCGCACGATTTCGACGACCTGCCTATGAACCTGTTCTGGTCGAACTCGCTGGTCGCCGCGGCGGAGACCGCGTTCATCGTCGGCGATCCGCGGGCAGGCGCGGCGCTCCTCGCTCTCCTCGCACCGTTCGCCGATCAGAGCTCCTGGAACGGCTGTTGGGCGGTGATGCCGCTCGCCTACGCGGCGGGGATGGCGGCCGCCGTGGCCGGCGACGAACGAGCCGACGAGTTGTTCGAGCATTCGATCGTCGTCGCCGAACGGCTGCGCGCGCCCGTACTCCGCGCCCGGGCCGAGGTCGCCTGGAGTCGCGTGCTACTCGGCCGAGGCGAGTTCGCCGGTCAGGTCATCCCCATGCTCGACGCGGCGAGTGTCACGCTGCTGCATCACGACGTGAAGTCCCTCGCGACGTCGGCCGACCGGATGCGCCGCTTCCTACAAGAAGCTGTCGCGGGATAGCGAGTCGCCACGGTCGAAACCCCGGGGGAGTGGCGCTACTTCTTTGCGTGCGGGTGCCAGTTGTCGACCACGTTCGGGATCCACTGGGCGAACCGGACCTTGAGCTTCGCAGCCCGCTCGGCGCTGATCTTGTTCGCTGTCAGCGCGGCGTCGATCTTGGCGTTCGCGGCCGACACCAAGGTGTTGATCACGGTTTGCGGCTGCACCCCGTGGTCGGTCGCGGCCTGCGCGATCGTCTTTCCCCCGCGCAACTCGCCGGCGAGCACACGAGGTTTGATCCCGATGGTCTGGGCGGCGAGCACGCCGGCCCGGCGGCGAAGGTGACGGAGCCGGATCTGGCGGGCGGCCTTCCGCTGCGCCGGGGTCTGGGCGGCCGAGCCGGTCGCAGATGGGCCGGAGGGGACCGACCCGGTGGTCGAAGTCACGGCGGTCGCGGCCGGCGCCGCGGCCGTCGAGCCGGCCGACGACACGGCCCCGGCAACCGAGACCCCGGCGAGGCCGAGTACGGCGGCAACGCTGGCCGAAGCGATGGTCTTGGTGAATCTCATGCCGTCAGTGTCGCCCGGGATTGTCATGGGCACGTAAAGGCGTGGTCAGCGCTGCGAGAGAAGATCTTGCACGACGTCGAGGACGCCGTCGACGCCGGAACCGTGCAACGTCATCCCGCCGTCGACGACGAGGTTCTGGCCGGTCACGAACCGGGCAAGACCGGAGCACAGGAACACGACCACGTCGGCGATGTCGCCGGGAGTACCGATGCGGGCGAGCGGCGTCCGCCGCAGCTCGGTGTCCTCGAGTCCGATGCCGCGCCGGTCGAGCAGCAGCTCGGTGAGCGGCGTCCGGATCATGCCGGGCGACACCGCGTTCACGCGGATCGTCGGCGCGTACTCGAGCGCGGCGCTCGCGGTGAGTGCGACGATCGCGGCCTTGGCGGCCGAGTAGGGAGCTTCGCCGGCCGCCGGGCGGGTGCCCGAGATCGATGCCGTCGACACGATGGCTCCGCCACCCGTCGCCAGGATGAGTGGCACCGCCGCCTTGAAGCCGTGGAACACGCCGTTGAGGTTCAGCTCGACGATCCGCCACCACTCCGAGAGCTCGAATTCGTGGATGGGAGCGAGGGTGCTGCCGCCCGCGTTGTTGAAGAGCAGTGACAATCCGCCCATCTTCTGCGCGGCGTCGCCGATCGCAGCTTCGAGGTCGGTGTACGCCGTCACGTCAGTCGCGTACCAGAGCCCGTCGATCTCGCGCGCCACTGCCTCGGCGTGGTCGCCGTCGATGTCGAGCACCGCGACCCCCGCGCCCTCGGCGGCCATCCGGCGGCAGGTCTCGGCGCCGATGCCCGAGCCGCCGCCCGTGACGACCGCGCGCTGTCCGTCGAGGAGTCCCATGCCGGGAACGGTAACCGTCGCGCTATCCTGGCGCGCTCGCTCGGGCGCGTGGCTCAGTCTGGCAGAGCACCTGCATGACGCGCAGGGGGTCGGGGGTTCGAATCCCTCCGCGCCCACCCGATTCGCCGGATGAGCATCGGCCGCGAATCTCGCGGCCGATGCTCGCCCGACCCCCGGACTCCCAAACTGTTGGCACGCTCACGGCCGCGTCATGGCACTGGCGGCGCTTGCGGCCGTCGTACGCTGAGGGCACCAGAGGAGTCCTCGCAGACGGCTCACGAAGCCGGTTGTCCCGGCCGATGATCCGTCGAGGGACGGAGGCCAATTGTTCAGCGACGGCTCGATCCATCAACTTCCCGACGTCGATCCGCTAGAGACAACCGAGTGGCTGGAGTCGCTCGACTCGGTGATCGCGGTGAAGGGCAAGGCGCGAGCGCACTATCTGCTGGCGCGGTTGATGGAGCGGGCACGAGAGCAGGGCTCGTTCGTCCCCGCGATGGTGACGACCGACTACATAAACACCATCCCGCCGGAACAGGAGCCGTGGTTTCCCGGGAACGAGGACATCGAGCGCCGCATCCGCGCGTTCGTGCGCTGGAACGCCGTCGCGATGGTGGACCGGGCGAACCATCGCTTCGACGGCCTCGGCGGGCACCTGTCGACCTACGCGTCGGCCGCGTCCTTGTACGAGGTCGGCTTCAATCACTTCTTCCGCGGGAAGGGCGACGGCGGGTACGGAGACCAGATCTTCTTCCAAGGCCATGCCGCGCCCGGCATCTATGCACGCGCGTTTCTCGAAGGGCGCGTGACCGAAGATCAGCTCGATCACTTCCGGCGGGAGACGACGGGGCGAGGTCTGCCGTCCTACCCGCACCCGCGCCGGCTCCCCACGTTCTGGGAGTACCCGACCGTTTCGATGGGACTCGGACCGCTGAACGCGATCTACCAGGCTCGGTTCAATCGTTACCTCTACAACCGCAAGCTCGTCGACACGTCGAGCGCGCGGGTCTGGTGCTTCGTCGGTGACGGCGAGCTCGACGAACCGGAGGCGACGACGGCGCTCGACCTCGCGGCGCGGGAACGGCTCGACAATCTCATCTTCGTCGTGAACTGCAACCTGCAGCGCCTGGACGGCCCGGTGCGCGGCGACGGAAAGGTGATCCAGGAGTTCGAGTCGACGTTCCGCGGCATGGGATGGAACGTGCTCAAGGTCGTATGGGGCCGCCAGTGGGACGAGCTCCTCGCGCGCGACGTCGACGGCGTCCTGGTGAACAAGATGAACACGACGGTCGACGGCGAGTTCCAGAAGTATGCCGTCGAATCCGGCGCGTACATCCGTGAACACTTCTTCGGCCCTGATCCGCGGTTGCGCAAGATGGTCGAGCACATTGCCGACGACGAGCTGCAGCGGTTGCCGCGCGGTGGTCACGACTACCGGAAGATCTTCGCGGCGTACAAGACGGCCATCGAGCACGAGGGCACGCCGACGGTCATCCTCGCGAAGACCGTCAAGGGCTGGACCCTCGGTGCCGACTTCGAGGCGCGCAACGCGACGCACCAGATCAAGAAGATGTCGCCCGCGCAGCTCAAGACGTTGCGCGACCGCCTGTACCTGGAGATCCCCGACCGCGACCTCGAAGGCGGGATGGCGCCGTACTTCCATCCGGGCTACAAGTCGCCCGAGTACGAGTACATGATGGAGCGCCGCCGCGCGCTAGACGGGTACCTGCCGGATCGCGTCCAACGGTCGAAGACGATCCTCTCCCCACGCGCGGGCATCATCGACCAGTTGGCCGCGGGCACGGGGGAGAAGGTCCCGGCGTCCACGACGATGGCTTTCGCCCGGCTGCTGCGCGTCCTGCTGAAGGAGCCCGAGATCGGTCCGCGAGTCGTGCCGATCATTCCCGACGAGGCGCGCACTTTCGGCCTCGACGCGTTGTTCTCCGAATTCAAGATCTATGCGCCCTTCGGACAGCAGTACGAGCCGGTCGACGCGGGGCTCATGCTCTCCTATCGCGAGGCGTCGGACGGCCAGATCCTCGAGGAGGGGATCACCGAGGCGGGTGCGATGGCATCGCTCACAGCGGCGAGCACGGCGTACTCGTCATGGGGTCAACCGATGATCCCGTTCTTCATCTTCTACTCGATGTTCGGTTTCCAGCGCGTGGGCGACATGATCTGGTCGCTGGGCGACCAGCGCGGCCGCGGCTTCATGCTCGGCGCGACCGCCGGTCGCACGACCCTCTCGGGTGAGGGTCTGCAACACTGTGACGGGCAGTCGCTGATGTACGCGTTGGCGTACCCGAACTGCCGCGCGTACGACCCGGCGTTCGCATACGAGCTCGGTGTACTCGTGCGCGACGGCATCAGCCGCATGTACGGGCCCGAGCCGGAGGACTGCTTCTATTACGTGACGCTCTACAACGAGAACTACGTGCAGCCGCCTATGCCCGAAGGTGTCGAGGAGGGCATCGTTCGTGGGATGTACTTGCTGCAGCGCGCCGGCGACGGCTGCGCGCATCGGGCGCAGATCCTCGCGAGCGGACCGATGGTTCGTGAGGCACTCGTGGCGCAACAGACTCTGCGCGAGCAATACGACATCGGTGCCGACGTGTGGAGTGTCCCGGGGTGGAAGCAACTTCACGACGAGGCCGTCGAGTGCGACCGGTGGAACCGTCTGCATCCGTCGGAACCGCCGCGCACGCCGTACGTGACCGAGCTCCTCGCGGAGACTGCGGGGCCCGTGATCGCGGTGACCGACTGGGTTCGGGCCGTGCCGGACTCCATCGCCCGGTTCGTTCCGCAGCCTTATGTCGTGCTCGGCACCGACGGCTACGGCTTCTCGGACGTCCGGTCCGCTCTGCGGCGACACTTCGAGGTCGACGCCGCGCATGTCGTGGTCGCGACGCTCGACGGGCTGGCGCAGGTCGGCGACGTGAAATCCGAGACGGTGGCGGAGGCGATGGTGCGCTTCGAGATCGACGGCGACGCGCCCGACCCCCGTCGCGCCTGAAGGACGACTCGGATCGGTCGGTTCCCCCGCGGAGCCGCTACCGGTTCACGTGGTGGTCGGGATCCCAGTCTTCCTCTTCGTCGTCGAAGTCGTCGTCGAAGTCGTCGTCGTCGTCTTCCGCGGCGTCGTCGCTGTTTTCGCTCAGATCCGCGAGGGTGCCGGAACCTTCCCGGAACAGCCCATCGTCGTACCCCTGCTTGAGCTTGCGCGCTTCACGGAAGCGGCGCGCTCGTCCTTTTCTGGGCACGTCGTCACCTGCCTCGAAGTCGTGACCGTCATTATGCCGTGTCCGCGGGTCCGGGGTCGCGCCGGGGACGAAATGGCTGGTGGCCCCATCGGTCGAGGTGCACGAGGTTTCCGACGGGTGGAGACGGGGCGCGGTCGGTATCGCCGGTTCCCGGACCACGCGGCCAGCCGAGCGCGACCACGGAGACGGGTGTGACGTTCCGCGGCAAACCGAGGGTCCGGCGTGCCTCCCACACGGACCACAGCGGGAGGGTGGTCGCCGAGGCCCCCAACCCGCGTGCGGACGCCGCGAGCAGCAGGTTCTGCACGGCCGGGAATGCGGCGCCGTAGAACGCCGCCGCACCGATCGCGGGGAACAGCGGCCGGCGACCGGGAAGGCACGCGACAACGAGGACCGGAACGTCCTCGAAGTGGTCCGACTCCCATTGGCGATCCTCGAGCAGCGCGTCGGCGTTCGCCCGGCTGCGCAGGATCCGCTTGTACACCGACCAGCCCTGGCGGTAGGTGCGCGCGAGCTGATGGCGGACGTCGGGGTCGCGGACGACGACGAACGCGCAGCGTTGGGGCCGGCCGGTGCGGGCGTGGGCCGCGAGGTCGAGCAGCTCGAGAATCGAAGCGTCGTCGATCGGGTCGTTGCGCAATCGGCGGTGTGCCGCCTGCGCGCGCATGAGGTCGGCGACGTCGTCGAACTTGCTCACCCGGCGAGGCTGCCACCACTCGACAACTTGCGCCAAAGCGCGGTGTAGCTCCTGTACTCGAGCCCCTCGGCGACATACCCCGCGCGGCGCAGCTCTGCGTGCAGCCGGGGGAGGTGCGCCATCGGGATTCCGGAGTCGACGTGATGCGCCAGGTGCCAGCCGATGTGGAAGGGAACGAGAACAAAGCGGGCGACGGCTGACTGCCGCACACTGTGCGTCGTGAGCCGGCGATCCTTGGAGCGCTGCATACCGCCGTGCTCGGCGATGGAACGCAGGCGGTTGATCACTCGCCAGACGGTCAGGTAGGGGGCGAGCCACAGGACGAAATAGACCCACGGGTGATGCAGCGCCACTCCGATGGCGATCAGCACGAACTGTGTGGCGAGGATGTAGCGAGCCTGGAAGCGGATGGAGTCGTTGTCGGAGCGGACTCCGCCGAGGAGACCCTTGAAGAGCTTCCAGCCCGTGCTGCCGCGTGCGTCGCGGACGAGCTTGCGCCGTAGCGAGTCGCGCGAGATCGGGTAGCCGCGATACAGGGGGATGTCGGGTTCGTCGGGCCCGAACTCCTCACGATGGTGCGCCATGTGCCCGCGCCTGTACGCGTCGATCGGTGTGAACGACGGGAAGCCGAGTAGCCAGCGGCCGACGAAGTCGTTGATCTTGCGATTGCGGAAGAGCAGGCGATGCGCCGCCTCGTGCATGAGCGCCGCGAACTGCGCGTGGGCGCGGCCCATGAGCAGGAACGCCGCGATCCACACGAACCAGTTGTCGAAGTGCACGGCGAGCACGACGATCGCGATCGTCTGCACGTACAGGAGAATGACCGCGAGCGCATTGCGCGTGTTGGGGATGCGCCGTAGCGCCTCACGGAATTCGGGTGTCGGCCGCCCGGCCGCGGTGATGCGATCGGTCGGGTGAACCCCGGCGAGCAGTGCAGGGTCGGGGGTCATCGTGGCGGCCACGTCCCTGATATTACACTTTGCCTACACATGATGCGAGAAGGTAATATCTCCGGTCCGGGAATCGACCCGGGGCTGTTCCCCCGCCCCCTCGGGGCGCGTTCGGTGATCGCCAGCTTGTTGATGCGGTCGCAGCCACCGCGGATGCCGGGTGCCCGGTTGGTGCAGTGGTGCGGCCTCTTCGGGATCCGTGAGGGCACCGCCCGGGTCGCGCTGAGCCGCATGGTCGATCGCGGCGAGTTGACGGCGAGTGGCGGTTCCTACGAGCTCGCGGGACGGGTTCGCCGGCGCCGCTCGGAGCAGGACTGGAGCCTCGATCCGAAGTTCGACCGGTGGGACGGGGCCTGGCGACTCGTGGTCGTCGGCCCCGGGGCGCGGCGTCCCGAAGATCGCTCGGCGCTGCGCGGCGCAATGCGAGCGCTGCGGTTCGCGCCGGTACGCGAGGGAGTTTGGACACGTCCGGACAACCTCCCGCGCGCGTCCGCGCCGCGCGAGGTGTGGGAGGTCGTAGAGGACCAATGCCAGACCTGGGCGGGCCGTCCGGACGGCGACGCACGCGTGCTCGCGGCGGAGCTCTTCGATGTCCAGACCTGGGCGGATCGGGCCGAGATGCTCACCGAACGGCTCCGAGGGGCGACGAATCGCGTCCGGGCCGCCGGAGACGCATCCCTCGGCGATGCGTTCGTCGCCGGCGCGGCATCGCTCGCGCACATCCGCATCGATCCCCTCCTGCCGCGCGAGCTCGCCCCGGCGCTCGCGTCGGGTGACGCGTTGCGGTTCGCGTACCACTCTTACGAGGAAGCGTTCTCGAAGGCGTTGCGTTCCTGGTTCGCAACGCACTGTTAATCTCGCCGCGTGAGGACGGACGAGTCCGCAGAGCTGCTGTCGGACGCGGCGCGGATGCTCCCCGAGCTGGTCGACCTCCGCCGTCGCATCCATCGCACGCCCGAGCTCGGCCTCGTTCTTCCGCAGACGCAGGAGACCGTGCTCGACGCGGTCGACGGTATCGGCCTCGATGTGCGAACCGGCGATTCGGTGTCGTCTGTGATTGCCGATCTGGAGTCCACCGCCGGACCGGTCGTGCTCCTGCGCGCCGACATGGACGCGTTGCCGATGCCGGAGGACACCGGCCTCGAGTTCGCGAGTGAAGTCGACGGTTGCATGCACGCGTGCGGTCACGACGCTCACACCGCGATGCTCGTCGGCGCGGCGCGGCTGTTGTCCGCTCGCCGGGCGAGCTTGCGCGGCTCCGTACGGTTCATGTTCCAGCCGGGTGAGGAAGGTCATCACGGTGCCCGTCACATGATTGACGAGGGTGTGCTCGACGGCGCCAACCCCGTCGACGTTGCGTTCGCGTTGCACGTCTCACCCAATCTCCCGTCCGGAACGATCTGGACGCGCGGCGGACCGCTCATGGCGTCGGCCGACATCCTCGAGATCAAGGTGACGGGGAAGGGGGGCCACGCTTCCACCCCATACCTCGCGAACGACCCGATGCCGATCGCGGCCGAGATCGTGCAAGCGCTGCAGGTGATGGTCACCCGCCGTATCAACACGTTCGACCCCGTCGTCGTCACGATCACGAAGATCCGGGCCGGCACCACCGACAACGTCATTCCGGAGTCCGTCGGCATGCTCGGCACGCTGCGTGCAGTCTCCGAACACAGCCGTGCGCTCGCGATCGAAGCCATGGGCCAGCTCGTGGACGGCATCGCGACGGCGCACGGGATGACCGCCGAGCTCACCGTCCACCGGGGGTATCCCGTCACGCTCAATCACGACGAGAGCGCCGACTTCGCGCTCGACGTCGCGGCAGGATTGCTCGGCGCCGACGGAGCCGGCCGTATGCCGGCGCCGGTGATGGGCGCCGAGGATTTCTCGTACGTACTGCAGAAGCGGCCCGGCGCGATGTCGTTCCTGGGTGCCTGCCCGCCGAGCGATCACCCGGCACGCGCCCACGCGTGCCACTCGAACCGCATGACGATCGACGAGCGCGCGATGGTCGCCGGCACCGCGATGTATGCCGCGATCGCGATCGAGTACCTAGAGCGAGCGGCGAGCGAATCGTGACGCGCTAGCCTCGCCGTCTCTCGGGGCGGTTAGCTCAGTCGGCTAGAGCGCATCCTTCACACGGATGAGGTCGGAGGTTCGAGTCCTCTACCGCCCACGCCAACAGCCCAGGTCAGAGGCCAGATCCACGTGGGCCAAGGTCGCTGTGCCGGGTACCTCAAGTCGTCTGTCGCACATTCCTGACACATCACGACGCACGCACAGACCCTCTCGACCTACGTAGCGACGGCATCCCTCTACGCGCAGGGCAGTCCTACGTAGCGACGGCATCCCTCCTACGCGCGGGGTCGTTGTGCGACACTCCGGAATATGCAGCCCAGCACCCTCCTGGCCCGGGAGCGAACCCTCCAGGCCTTAGCTAAGGAGCACCTCGGCACCGCGTACGTGATGCACACGATCTACTCCCATTGGCAGCTGTCGGGATCTCCGGGGCGCCCGACCTTGATTGACCAGACATGCCCGAACTCCGCGCGCCTCTTGCATCTCAGCCTGCGCTGCGGCGACGTCAACGGCCTCCTCGCCCTCAGTCGAGTCAGTAGTTATCTGCGCGACCCCGAAGAGCCGGCCGTGCAAGTCCACGCGGCGCAGTTCATCGCTGGGATCCTCGACCGGGTCGAGAGCATGTACCGCGAGCTCGTGCGCGTCCGGGCCGCGATCGCCGACGCGGTCGAACGTGCCGTTGCGCCCGGACCGCGCCGAACAGTCCCGACGAGGCTCGCGTCCCCGCGCGTTCGCGACAGTCGTTGGAGGCCACCCGACCTGCGGTCTCAACGCGTCGGATGGACAACGTTCGGCGAGAAGGCACCTCCGACACGCGCGCGCAGGGACGCGAACGACCACGTCCGCGCGCAGGAGGTACTAGCCGCCTAAACCCTCCCGCGAGAACGCGCCACGTCGAGTCGCCCTGCGCATCGAATCGCAGCGGCGGCTCTTTTCGCGTTCTCAACAAGGAGGGATAGCTCGTGGACGGAGCGACAGTGCTCACCTACGACGAAGCGGCCAAATACCTCAAGACGTCGACGCGACACCTGCGCGAACTCGTATACCGGCGCCAGATCGCGTTCACGCACGTCGGCCGACTCGTCCGTTTCAGGGTCGGCGACCTCGATTGCTATCTCGAGAAACGAACGGTGCGACCCGATTCTCCTCGCAAGACGAGCGGACGGAACCGGAGAGCATGACCGCGCCGCCCCACGATCTCGCCGCCGAGACGGCGCTGCTCGGCGCGGTCATGCTGACGGGTCCGACGATCCGAGCAGCACTTGAGGCGGGCGTCACGGCGGAAGACTTCTACCGGCCCGCGCATCGGCTGATCTTCGACGCCGCTTGTCGGCTGCACGAACGAGGTGGGGCGATCGATCCGGTCACGCTCGCCGCCGAGCTCGGTTCCCGCCTCGACGACGTCGGCGGCCGCCAACAACTCGTCACGTTGCAGGCGGCGACACCGGCATCTGCGAACGCGCCGACCTATGCCGCCACAGTGCGCGCCCACGCACGCCGGCGGCAGGTCATCGCCGCAGCAGACACCGTACGGGAGGCCGCGATGACCGGTGACGGCCTCGCGGAGGCCGAGGCCGCGATGCGCGTGACGCTCGCGGAGTCGCGCGGACCGTCCGCGCGGCGCCAGGTCGCGCTCGTGCGAGCGTCGGAGGTACGGATGGAACAGGTGCGGTTCGCGATCGCGCGGCGCGTGCCACTCGGTGGGGTGACCTTGCTCGTCGGGATGGGCGGCCTCGGGAAGTCGACACTCACGATCTCGTGGGCGGCGCAGCTCACTCGAGGGGACATGGCCGGCGATCTCCAGGGGCAAGCTGTCGACGTCGTCATCGCCAGCGCTGAGGACGCGCGTGCTGCAGTGCTCAAGCCTCGGTTTGTCGCCGCCGGCGCCGATCCTGATCGAGTCCATTTCATCGACGTCATCAGCGCCGGCGTCGCCGACAGCCTCTCGTTGCCTGTCGACGTCGACGAGCTCGCCGAGAAGATGCGCAAGCTCGGCGCCCGACTGCTGATCGTCGACCCGCTCATCGCGCACATCCCGATGACATTGAACGCCGACCGCGACCAACATGTCCGGCATGCGCTCGCGCCCCTGGCGCGACTCGCGGAGTCCGAGGACATCGCCATCGTCGGCGTGATGCACCTCAACAAGCGGGAGGCCTCGGACGTCATGGTCCGGGTCAACGGCAGCGGCGGATTCGTGAACGCAGCTCGCTCGGTCCTCGCCGTCGGCGCCGATCCTGAAGATCCTGAGCGGCGAATTGTCGCTCATGCGAAATGCAACGTGGCCGAGCTCGCCGCGTCGCAGCGGTTCAGGATCGAGTCCAGATCGGTGACCGACGAGGACGGGACAGAGGTCAGGACGTCGGGAGTGGTTCTGCTCGGGGACGCACCCACCGTGAGCGCGAGTGATCTGCTCCGGTCGATGCCGGACTCCGTCGCGGATGATGACACCGCGGACGCCCAGCAGGTGCTCGAGGGGATCCTCGCTGAGGCTGACGAACAATCGATGTGGGTGAAAGAGGCGGTCGCGGCGATGGCGGCCGCCGGTTTCAGCAAGGACCAGGCGAAGCGAGCGAAGGCGAAGCTGCATGTCCGGTCAATCAAGGTCGGGCGCCCCGGAGATCCCGACAGCGGGTGGCAATGGGTCCTCCCGCGCGCTCCCGAAGGGAGCACCGAAGGAGGTGAAGAGAGCGGGGCGGCGAACCCCACACTCTTCGCACCCTTGGTGCTCCCTTCGGAGGATGAGGATCTCGACTCAGCGGCGGCGGAACGCGGCAGACGCGTCGCCGCTGAGGTCGCGCCTTGACCACGCAGCGCGCTGACCTGGGCCGCTGGCGAACTCGGCATGGTCATGTCGCGCATGTGCTCTTCGATGACGAGGACCACTCTCGGTGTGGAATCCACCGCGCTGCGCTCTTGCCAATCCGTGAGGTCCCGCTGCCCACCTGCCAGCGCTGCTCGCCACGGATGATCGACGGTGACGAGGTCGACCTCGAGGCGCCGGCGGGGCTCGTCGCTGTCCGCGCACGGTACGGCCGCATGACGCATTTCGCGGATCTCGAGGTCGGGTTCGTGTTGTGCAACAGCGCACGGCTCGCGGCTGTCAGCCCCGCGACGGGCGGGCCGCTTTGTGCAGTGTGCGTTCGCCGCGCTCGTCTGGTCCGTGCCTACCGCCGCGAGCTCGACCTACTGCAGGTCGTGCTGTGATCGACCCCCGATATCTTCGGGTAACGGGGGTCGCCCGGGCGTGACGATCGAGTTGGTGGTCGTCACCGCGGCCGGCGGCGAGCATCTCGTGCCCGAGCTGCGTATGCCCGTCTCGGACGGGCTCGTGCTCCTGCGTGCGTTGCGCGACCCTGGTCGGCGGCGGGTGGCCGCTGAGTCGACGATCGGCGAGCTCGAGGACGCCGTGACTCGCGCGAACGCGCTCCTACGTTCTGCCGCGCGCGCGGCTGCCGAGGCCGAAACTCGCGCGAACGCGAGCGCGCGCGCTGGCCTTGACGCGATTGAGCCGGGAGCGTGGCCGATTACCGCAAGAGAGCTCGGGAAGCTCTGCTCGGTCAAGCCCGAACGCGTACGCCAGATCGCTGGCTACCTCGGACTGTCGAAGCGGGACGGACTCTGGCTCTTCAACGAACGAGATGCACACGCGGTCTATGGAAGGACGAGGCGTGCGACTGAAGGACTACGACGAGGCGCTACAGGTCGAGGCTGAGCGCTGGCCTGACCGCGCGGAGGGGATCGCCGCCGAACGTGAACGCATCGCGGCCGACCTCGCCGACGAGCTCGCTCATCCGGAGCGGTTCTCGATGCCGTCGCCCGAGCCCGAACCGCCGCTACTGACCGCCGCGGAGGTCGACGAGCTCGCCGTCCGGGCCCTCGCCGCGGCCGCTGACCTCGCCGGCGGCGAGCAGCCACGGAAGGCGGCGGCCCGGTGACCACCAAGCAACAGCGGCGCGCCGTCGCACGTCGGGTCGAGATCGCGAACGAGGCGCTCTCCGACCTGGTCTATGTCGGCCACGAGCCGCTCACGTACGAGCGGCACAAGCAGGCGTCTTTCTTTCAGGATCTCGCGACCGCCCGGTACCGCAACTTCGGGCCGGCGATGGAACGACTCGACCGTCACCGTGCCGAGATGGACGTCGAGTTGCGCATCAACCCTCGCGCCGTGCTCGGTACCGGCGGCGAGTTCACGCCGCCGCTGTGGCTCATCGGTGACGTGTCGTTCCCGGCCCGGGCGGGGCGAGTGCTCGGTGATCTGATTCCGAACTTCGAGCTCCCGGCCGGATTCTCGTCGGTGCATATGCCGAAGATCACGACCGGTGCCGACGCGGGCATTCAGCCGCTCGAAGGTGACCCGGTCGTCAACGTCGATGAGGTCACCGCGGACGTGAGCTCGCCGGTCGTGACGATCGCCGGCGACGCGGACGCCTCCCAGCAGCTCCTCGACCTCACGCCGCCGCCCGGCTACGACGCGATCGTGTACGGCGACTTGTCGCGCGCGTACAACGCGAACCTCGAAGCCCAACTCATCTCGGGTACGGGCACCAACGGTCAGCTCACCGGCCTCACCAACGTGTCGGGGATCTCGACGATCACCTACACCGACGCGTCACCGACGTTTGCAGAAATGTGGCCGATGATCGGTGAGTCGCTCGCCGCGATCGGCAACAATCGCAAGCTTCCCGCCGAGGTGATCTTGATGGCTCCGCGCCGGTGGGCGTGGATCGCATCGTCGCTCGACAGCTCGCTAAGGCCGATCGTTTCGCCGGGTAATGCAGGCCCGCACGGCCCCGATTACCCGATGGCGGGCGGGACATGGCCGGTCGGTCCGATCGCCGGCCGCCCCGTGTACGAAGACGGCGCGATCCCCGCCGGCTCGAGCGCAGATCTGATCATCTCGTGCCGCCCATCGGACATGGTGCTGTTCGAATCCGTCCCGCACTTCTCCGTGCTGACGAATCCGACGTCGGGAACGCTCGGCGTCCGGCTGCAGCTCCGCCGCTATGTGGCGTGCAATGTGCAAAAGCCGACCGCGATCTCGGTGGTCACCGGGACAGGCCTGGCCGCCCCGAACGGATACAGCTGACCTGGGAGTTCCGAATGACGAAAGTGCGTGAACCGACCGAGTACCCGTCCGACCGCACTCCGCGCCCGGGCGACCAGGTGATCGGACCGCTGGGCGCCGTCACCACCCGCGGCGAATGGGCACGGGCGATCGCCGACGAGCCGCGGCGCCGCAAACAGGCGCTCGCTCAAGGTCTGCTCGCTTCGACGGAGGAAGCGGCGACGATCCGGGCCGACTTGAAGCGCCTCGAACACGAAGAATCCGAAGCGCGCGCCGAGCTGGCCGCTCTGCTGAAGGACGCCGACGAGCTCGTGCAGCTGTCTTTCGTGCCGGTCGTGGATCGGTGGCGGAACCTGCGCGTCGCGGTGATCAATCGCCGCGACGACGTCCGCCGGTGCCACGAGTCCATCGAACGTACGCGGGCGCAGCTCGCCGAATTGTGAGGGCACTGGTTCCAATGGAGCGACGACCGATCGACCAACCCGCCGCCCGTGATCTCCCGCGCACTCGCGCGCAGCGTCAGGCCCGTGCCGCCGCGATCGAAGCCCGCGCCGACCGCGACCGCGTCGCTCGCGCAGCGCGAGAACGCGCCGCGAGCTCGTAACCGCCGACCGACCTGACAGCGAGCGTCCACGGATGGACAGAGCCGAACGTCGAACCCGCGCCGAACAGATGCGCGGCCCCGAGTACCGCACACTCGGCGGCGCCGCGTTCGAGCTGCGCAACACCGGCGACGGGACGCGGAACCTGACCGGCTACGCGTCGGTAACCGAAACGCCCTACGACATGGGCTGGTACACCGAGACGATCCGGCGCGGCGCGTTCCGGGAGACGCTCGCACGCAACCCCGACGTGCAGCTGCTGATCAACCATGCGGGCGAACCGCTCGCGCGCACGACCGTCCGTACCGGGCCCGGTTCGCTGCGCCTCAACGAAGACGACCGCGGCCTGCACGTCGACGCGACGTTGAATCCCGACGACCCCGACGTCGCGCGGCTCGCCATGAAGTCCGGTAGCGGCCTCATGGACCAGATGTCGTTCGCGTTTTCCGGCGCCCGGTCCGAATGGGACGACGAGTTCGAGAACCGCACGATCGTCAGTCTCGACATCCACCGCGGTGACGTCTCGGTCGTGAATCAGGGCGCGAACCCGTCGACGTCGTTCGCGGTGCGGGAGACGGTGCGGTCGCTCGCCTGGTACCGCGCCCGCGCGACCGCACTGCGCGCCCGCGGTAACGGCCATCGTGAGCTCGAGTGGCTGAAGACGCGAAACACGATCCGCCGGCAGCGAGGCTCAATATGAGGCTGGTCGATGTTCTCCATGCGTTCGCGGTGGGCGACGAGGAGGCGTGCAGCTCGATTCTCGATGACCTCGGACCGTCGGGAATCGAGCTGCTACGCGCCGTACTCGAGCGGCTGGCAGAACCGCGGCTGGTCGCCTTCACGGCGCGTATCGAACCCGCGCGGTGGAACTGACGTGAGTGCGGCGACGTGGCCGGCGTTCATCGTCGAGCTCGCGATCGGTAACCCGGGCGCGAACCCGCTGTGGCTCGTGTTCGACGATCCGAGCGCGGGCCTGTTCGACACGGGCCAGTTCGCGCCCAGCGAGAGGCGTACACGGACGTCACCGCCGACATCCGCCAAATCGAAACGACACGAGGCCGCCAACGCGCACTCGACCAGTTCTCGCCCGGCACCTGCACGCTCGTCCTCGACGACAATGCCGGCGTCTACTCGAACCTGTTGGGCAGCACCGCGGTACCGAACGTCGCGGTCCGGATCCGGGCCCTGCAACTCGGCACCGGCGACCCGCGGTTCTTGTTCACCGGCTACGTCGACTCGTGGACGCCCGGCTGGACACAAGGCCAATACTCCGACACGACCATCACGATCACCGCGACCGACGGATTCAAACCGCTACAGAAGTACAAGCCGACCCCCGCCGGCAACAACGCCATCCAGCAGACCGCCGACGCGCGTATCGGCGCGATCCTCGACCATGCCGGCTGGCCCGCCGCCGACCGCACCCTCGACGTGTCAACGACGCAGATCGCCGCGACGACGTTGACCGCGTCCGCGCTCGATGACATCCAGGCGACCGTGCTCGCCGAACAAGGCCGCGTCTACATGGGCCCCGACGGCAAGATCGTGTTCGAGAACCGCAACCATCGGCTCACGTCGGCCCGGTCGAACACGAGCCTTGATACGTGGGAATCGCGCACGAACGTCGGGTTCCTCACCTTCGAGTCGTGCTCGTACGTTTACGACGACACGCTCGTGCAGAACACGATCTCGGCGCAACGGTCCGGCGGGGTGCTCATCACCGCGCAAGACGCGACGTCGGTTGCCGACAACTTCGAAGACGACGTGCAACAGACGTCGTTGCTGCTCACGACCGACGACGACGTGCAAGCGTGGGCTGACTGGCAGCTCTACTTGAACAAGAACGCCGAACAGCGGTTCGAGTCGATCACCGTACGGCCCCTCGTCCAAGGCACCAGCGACTATGTGAACAAGGTGATCGACTACCTGATCTCCGACCGGCTGACCGTGATCGTCTACCCGCCCCGCGGCAACCCCATCAGCCAGGTGTCGTACATCGAAGGTATCGATCACACGATCACGACCGAACCGCAAGATTGGACCGTGACGTTTCATCTGTCGTCGGCTGCGCAGACGCAGAACATGCTCGTGTTCGACGACCCGAACCTCGGCAAACTCGACAGCGGCACCTTCGCCCGCTGGTGAACACCGACTCCTGACCTCGCCCGGACACTCCCCCGACCATGCGGCTACGGATGCGGCACCATCCTCACACCCACCCGACCATGGGTAGCCGCACACGTCATCGACGGCGACCCGACCGCCGGCTGGATCGCCTCCTGCGTCACCTGCAACGCACGAGCCAGGGGGCGGGTCCATCACCAAGACGGCGACTCCTGACCTAGGTCAGTTGACCGGTCGCATGTTGTACGGGTCTGGGGGCCACGGAAATGGGGCGGGAGAGGGCGTCGGCATCGGTCGCCTCTCGGATGGTGGCGATGACGCGGTCGCGTGCGTCGGGTGCCGCCAACGCCCGAAACTCATGCCGCGCATCCTTCGACAAGGAAGTGTCGGGCGCTCCCGATACTTCCGTAGGGCGTCCGGTCTTGACCGGCCGGTGGTCCGAGGAGTTCGCCCCAGCGGACTTCCACGTACCGGCGTGCTTTCGTCAACTCGAGCGCCGATCTTGGCCGCAGGACGCGACGCGCTACATCGGCTGCCAGCCGTAGAATTCGCCGCGTGATCGATCCCATCACCGCGAGAGCGCTCGGTGTGCGGCGCGACCAATCTGCTGAAGTAATCGCACGGGCCTTGCTTCGATGCGGCGGTATCGAGCCTCTCGCAGACGACCTGCCCCGACACATCGCTGACTGGTTCGCGGTACTCGCAGACGAGCTCGGTCAGAACGACTCGGCCGACCTCGAGCGGTCCGCGCGGGTCGCTGCCGATGAAGCCATGATCCGGCTGCCGGTACACCTGGCGCTCGGCGTCCTCGCGGTGCTCGGTCCGGAAGTGATAGTGCCGAAGCGTGCAGCCAAGGATCTGTCGGCGGAGTGTCGCAAACGGGTCCGCGCGTTGCTTCCCTCTTTCTGCGCGACGGTGCTGCGAGATTGGCGCGGCGACCTCGCAGCCGTCGACGAGATCCCCGACGACGACGACCCAGTCATCCGACCTCGACCACGACGCTGACAGGACCGCCGGGCAGCAAGTGTCGTAGGCGCGGTCGGGCCCGGGCGGTTGACGTCGGCGGAGCGTGGACTAGACGACCCGCTTTCGGTCGTCGATCGGGCGGGTCAGCAAGTCGAGGCCGTGATCGTCGAGCACATCACGCGCTGACTCCACGAGCCTGAGCACGAGCGTCTGCCACATCGTCCGTTCGGTGACGATCTGTTCGAGCCGCTCCACCACCGCGCGTTCCGGCGCGCCCTGCACGAGCCCGACGAGCTCGCGGATCTTGTCGGTATCCGAAAGCCGCTCATATCCGGGTGGTGTCACGAACCGCACCGATTCAGTGTCTCATCTCGCTGGTAGCGTCCGAGCTTGAGTTGCATCGGGTCGCTCATACTGCACGCTGACGGCACAATCGCCGCGTGCACCGAGGACGAGGAGCCGGACGGCTGCGCCGGCCACGAGCAGCGCCACGAGGGCGACCCGCGGCGCTGTTTCGAGGTGTTCGGCGGCTGCAACTACTGCGGCGTTCACGCCTGACCACGTGGGCTCGGTGCCTCGTCGCGATGTTCGCGGACCCAGCCCTTCAATCGGGCGACGAGCTCGCCGACGCGGGCGGGGTCGGTCTCGAGGCGTTTGGCAACATCGGTCTCGGTTGCGCCGGCGATGATCGCATCGACGATGGCTTCCCAGGTGGCGCGGGGTTCGGTTCCGTCGCATCTGACCGCGAGGTCGATCAGCCAGCCGCGTCGCGTTGGTGCCGTGATCGTGCCGTGCCCGTTCGTTGTCGGCTTCGGTGTTGGCGCGGCCGCTGGCGGGGGACGTCGAGGTGGGTGGGTGCCGAGCGCGGCCGTGATGTCCCGGTCGTAGATGCGTTCCCCGCGGGCCCGCTTCTCGATGAGCACGACCGGGGGGAGCTGGGAGTGCTCCCGCTGCCACACATGGCACCATCCGCATAACGAGGATGACTTCCCGACTTCCTTCTCGGTCCCGCGCGGGCTCAGCACGCCGGCCCGTTCACATGAGGTGCACCAGTCGGTCGGCCGTTCGGTCCGTACGGGCGGTAGGGCGCGGGCCCGGTAACTGTCGGCCTGTTCGAGCAGCTTGACCGCGTCGTGGAACAGGCCGAGCGCGCGGGTCGCGTCGTCGACCTGGCCGGCGCCGCGGACCGCGGCCGCGGCGGTCGGATCGGAGTACTCCGACGACCGGCGTGTGAGCGCCTCACGGCGATCCGCCGCGCCTTCCGCGGAGCGGGCGGCGAGTTCGCGGTCGTCGCGCTCGAACTTCGCGACGATCTTGGTCGCGACGGTCCGGTGCTGCGCCCGCTGGTGGTGCGTGTATGCGGCCTTCCCGGTCATCTGACGAGCGGGCGCGCCTGGTCCGGCAGTGTTGACGTCGCCGGCTCGTCCATGCGCGCGACCTCGCTGTCGGCCAACCCTGGGCCAGCTCGCGTTCCGTGTGCTGGCAGACCAAGGGTACGGCCGATACGGCCAGGTCTTCTACGCTCGCGGGTGAGGCGCGCGGGCTGGAGGCGACCGGGCCGCCGCGCCGGTAATGGCCGATTCGGGCGGCGCCGCGACACACCCCACTCCGCCCGCGCTGCCCGAATCGCGCCGATCGCGCCGCGGGCGTCCTTATTCGATGGCGTGCAGGCGGCGGGCCGTGGCGGGTACCGGGAGCGACGCGACGACCGAATGCAGCTGGTCGGTGGGCCGGGCGCGCGCGTAGATCGTGGTGCTCACGATGCTGCGGTGACCGAGCAGTCGTTGCGTGGCGATGAGGTCGAAGCCGGAGTGCTCGTAGACGCGCGTGGCGTACCGGTGCCGGAATTGGTGCAGCGTTTCGTCGAGTCCGACGCGGTGCAGGTACCGGTTCGCGCGCGCTTGCAGGTCGTTCGCCGAGATTGGACCCGCCGGCGGGTCGACGCGTTGGAAGAGGTGGCCGCGGCCGAGATGCGGCTCGACCGCCGCGGCAACGATCGGGGGAAGCGGTTGCACCCGCGGGGTGCCCCCTTTGGAGTCGCGTACGACGAGTGTGCGTTCGTCGAGGTCGACGTCGCGGCTGTGAAGCGCGGCGATCTCCATCGCGCGCAGGCCGGTCCAGCCGGCGATGACGAGCCAGGTGCGGATCGGTTCGGGCGCTTGGTCGAGCGCGAGGGCGAGGTGCTCTTCGCTGATCGGTCGCGGGAGCCCGGGCCGCTCGCGAGGGAGCACGAGCAGCCGTGCAGGATTCTTGTCGAGCAGGTCCTCACGCTCGACCGCCCACCGGTAGAAGCCCGACACGTTGCGGACGGCAGTCTTGCGGCCGTTCGGTCCGTGCGCGAAGTCGGTGAACGTCTCGAGCAGCTCCGGCGTCGCGCCCAGGATCGTCACGTCCTGGGTGGCGAGCCACACCTCGAGCCGTGAGAGGACCCAGCGCCGTTGCCGGATGGTGCTCGTGCGCAGCCCGCGCTTCTTGAGGTGCTCGAGGTGCCGCTCGATCACCTCGGTGATGGGCCGCTCGGCCGGACCGCGGCGCACGCGGCGGCGGTTCAGCTGCGCGCGGGTTGCATCCGTGGCGAACACCCAGCCGTCGTCGCTCGAGGCGAGCTCGCCGGCGGCGAGCATCCGTCGCACGGCGGTACGCACCGTCGCTGCGTCGTCGATGCGGAGGTCGCGGGCGATCTGGCCGCGGGTGCGTTCTCGGCCGTCGGCGAGCAGCGCGTCGATCCGCTCCCGCAGGGTCACCTTGCGGTCGGCGGTCATACGGCCGCTCCGCCCTCGCCGCGCTGGTGCTGGCGGATGTCGAGCGAGCACACGGCTGCGACCGCACGGTCGTGCGACCAGGCCGTGTACGCGGCCGTCGTCGCCGGCGAGGCGTGTCCGAGCATCTCTTGGGTAACCCTCAAATCCTTCGAATTCGCGTAAAGCTTCGTGGCGAAGAGGTGCCGCAGCGCATGGAACGTTGCGCCGGCGTTCTGCGCGCGCAGGTGCCGGTTCGCGAGCTGGCTCACGAGCCACGCGGGCACGTGCTCGGAATCGCATAGGCCCGACGTGCGTTTCGGGCCGCTCTCGCGAACCCGAACGAACAGGTACCCGCGTCCGGGTAGGGCAGAGCCGCCGAGCACGCGCGCGAGCTCGGGATGCAGCGGCACGATCCGCTGCCGTCCGCCCTTGCCGTCCGCGACGACAAGTACCGGCGGGTCGGCATCGGCGAGGACATCCTCAGCGCGTAGGCGTGCGACCTCGAAGGCGCGCAGGCCCGCGAACGCGGCCAAGTACAGCCAGGGTCGTATCCGGTCGTCGGCGGTCGCGAGGACGCGCGCGAGCGCCTCTTCGTCGATCGGCCGCGGGACACGCCGCCGGCGGATGGGCGCGTCGAGACGCTTCGTCGGATCGGTCGTGATGAGCTCGAAACGTTCCGCCCACGCAAAGAACATGCGGAGGTGGGAGAGCATCACCGAGCGCGTGTCGGCTGACGACGTCAGCGACGCGAACCACGCCTCGAGGTCCTCTCGTGTCGCGTCGACGAGCGGCTGGCCCACGACCAGCTCGACGGACCGGAGCACGTTCCGCCGGTAGTAGAGCGTTGTCGGGCGAAGGCCACGCTGGCGGGCCCACGCCAGGTGCTGTTCGATCTCATCGCCGACCGGCCGGTCGCCGGCGGTCATGCGAAACACTCCCCGTCGTCGCCGCGGTCGGGCTGCTCGCTCATCCAGCGCTGGAAGCCCTCCTCGAGGACCCTCATACGGCGCGCGCGAGTGGTCTCCTGCAACATGCCGAGCGCGACCGCGAGGTCGTCGAGCGCCTGGTCGACCTCGGCACGTATGTGGCGTTCGTCCTCGAACGCGACTGAGGCCGCGACCTCGTCGACGTCGAGGGCGTCGTTCCACAGCTCGCGCGGGTCCCTGGTATACGGAAATCGTCGGGACGGGCCAGGCCGCGTCCGCACGCGCGCATTGTGCCGTGCTGGTCTGGTCATCGCCTACCCCCGAAGTCCCACGGTCAAGAGGCCATCGGAGATGCTAAGGGTACTAAGCTAGCTAAGCAAGCATCATTCGTGACCTAGGAGGTCGTACGGTGCACCCCGTGGCACGTATCCATTACGAGATTCCCGACGACCTGCACCGGCGAGCGAAGTCGGCCGCGGCCTTGCAGGGCGTGACGCTCAAGGACTTCCTCGTCAGGTCGCTCGAGGTCGCGACGAGGGATGCCGAGAAGGACAAGCGGCGTCCAAAGCGATGAGCGAAGGAACGAGGACATGGCATCGATCGAGAAGGCGCGCTCCAAGCGAGGCGGATACATAGTTCGTTACCGCGGTCCGGATCGCAAGCAACGGTCGCAGACGTTTGCCCGGCACGTCGATGCGAAAGCCTTCGCCGAGTCGGTCGAGACCGACGTCCGCCGAGGAACCTGGACCGACCCGGCCGGCCGCAAGGAACTGCTGAGCGACTGGCATGCCCGGTGGTGGGCGACGACGGTGAACCTCCGACCGACGACGCGGGCGCGTGATGACGCGACCTGGCGCAACCACGTCAAGCCGACCTTCGGCGGCTTACCGCTCGGGGCGATCGATCACATGGCGGTCGCCGAGTGGATCGCCGAGCTCTCGAAGTCGGGGCTCGCACCTGCCTCGGTGCACAAGGCGCACCAAGTCCTCGCAAAGATCATGCGTGCGGCCGTGGACGCGAATCGGCTCCCGGCGTCGCCGTGCGACAAGGTGAAACTGCCTCGGATCGAGCGCGAGGAAATGCGGTTCCTGGAGCCCAAGCAAGTCGCGCAACTAGCGGAGTCGATCGACGAGCGGTATCGGGCGCTCGTGTTCGTCGGCGCGTACTGCGGGCTGCGAGCCGGGGAGATGTTCGGGCTACGCCGCTCGAGGGTGGATCTGTTGCGCCGGCGTATCGATGTCGCCGAGATCGTCGTCGAGGTCGCTCCTCCCGTGACGGGACGCACCGAGGGGGCGAAGGTCGAGATCTTCCATGGGCCGCCGAAGACGAGGGCCGGGCGGCGCTCGGTGCCGGTCCCGCAGCTCGTCGCCGACGAGCTCGCGCGGCATCTCGCAGGGGTCGATGATCCGGACGCGTACGTGTTCGGGGCCCCTCACCTCGGTCCGGTGAGGGCGTCGCAGTTCCGGCGCAGGACGTGGCAGCCAGCGTGCATCGCCGCCGGCCTCGGCGAGATCGTCGAGGACGAGACCGGGAAGAAGCGGTACGAGGGGCTCCGGCTGCACGACCTTCGCCATAGTGCGGTGGCGTTGTGGATCGCGGCTGGCGGCTCGGCCAAGGAGATCGCCGCGCGCGCGGGACACACGTCTGTGAGTGTCGTGCTCGACCGTTATGGTCACTTGCTCCCACACGCGGAGGAACGCACAACCGACGCGCTCGACGCGATGGCGCGCGCCGCGAGCACCGAGGTGGCCGAAGGTGTCGTCGTCGAGCTCAAGCGCCACCGCTAACCCCGGCAGTACACGGCAGCGGACGTGCGAGCGTCGCACACTCGTCGCACATCGTGTGCGAGAGACGGTGGCAGCACATGGCAGTAGGCGTGCATTGTGTGAGTCGCTGACCTGGGGCGCAGCATCGCGGCCCACTCGCTGCGCCGAGCACCGCGAGCCTTCACACGGATGAGGTCGGAGGTTCGAGTCCTCTACCGCCCACACGTTGTCAGAAATACAACGTTCGCCCTGGTCAGGTGTTACTTCTCGTGACCGATCGCTCGGGCATGTTCGTCTTCTTACTCAAACCCTCGGGCGCGAGCGCGACACCCGTCCCGACGTGCCACAAGTCGTGTGGCGAGGTGTCGACCGGAGACACTCGCGAACGCCCCGGTCCCGGCGATCGGTGATACGCCGCACGTGATGTTCGGGGGACGCGCGTCCTTCGGGACATCTGAGGACCGGACTGGATCGGCGGGTGGTCCGTTCGCGGATCGCGATCCTGATTCTCGTGTGAGGTCGGTGTGTTGGTGTCAGGGTTGGTGTTGGTAGGTGATCGGGATGCCGGGGAAGGCGTGGGTGATGCCGTCGCCAAGCCCGACGGGTTGGGGGTCGATACCGAAGACGTTGCGGAGCTCCGCGACGGTGAAGTGTTGGACGACAGCCCAGAAGGCGGGTGGATCGAGATCGGTGTTGGTGCAGCCGTTGGTGGCGAGTTTCGCGAGGTTCGCGGCGATGAAGTGGTGTTGGAGGGCGAACTCAACGAGTCCGCCGCCAGCGCGGATGACGGTGCAGGTGTCGGTGAAGGTGTCGTGGCCGGCTCGGGTCCCGCCGATCTCGACCCACCGTTTCGGGGCCGGGAAGCTCGCATATGTCTTCGCAAGTACGGTTGGCGTGAGCGCGATGTCTCCGCCGGCACCGATGATCATGGTGGGCTTGTCGACCGGAGCCCCCGACGGCGGGACGGGTGCCCATCCGATCGCGACTTTCACCCGCGGGTCGCTGAGGACATCGAAAGCGGTGCCGCCGCCCGCGGAGTGACCGATCGCACCGACGCGGCTGCTGTCTACCGCGCCGGAGAGCACGGATCCGGCCCGGCGACTCTCGCTGGTCACCAGGTCAAGACCGGCGAGCATCAACCGGCGGTCCAGGGCCGCCAACGTCCGCATCTGGTCCGCCGATGGTTGGGCGGTCTGCTTACCGGCTGAGGCGACTTGGGCAGCGAGACCGTGCTCGAGATAATCGACGGACACGACCACGAAACCCCACGACGCGATCCCGACATCGAGTTCGGAGTTGACGAGCCGGTAGCCGCCCGCGCCGTGGCTGAACAACACGACCGGGAACGGCCCTTTCGTGTTCGCCCGTACGTCGGTGTAGGCGTCCATCGTGACGACCGTGTTGTACTTCGGCGGCACGAGGCCCTTCAGATTCGGTGGCAACGGTGTCGCCTGGTCATACGTCGCTTTCGGTTTCCCGGCCACGGCCGCGGCGTCGGCCGGGTACCAGACCGCGACATCACGATCAGACAGATGCAAGGTCGTGTAGCCGACCGTGAACGGTCCCGGCTTCGCGTACGCCGCTACGGCGGCTCGCGCTGACGGGACCGTCGTCGGCGCGTCGGATGTCGTGTGCTTCGCGCTCGAACCACACGCCGACGCCACTAGCACGACCACCGCCAACATCCAGGTACGCCTCATGAAGCGAGTCTGCCAGCCACGCCCTCGTCGCGTCCTGGACTCAAACACAGGGCAGCGAAGAATGGGGTTGGCGGCGGCGCTCCCGCCTCGGCTGGGCCGAGGTTCAGCGAGACTCGTCGTGCTCGCGGCATACGCGAGTCGGGATTGTCGCCGAGCTGCTCGCCGCTTGCCGCGATCGCCTCGATCTCGCGATCCCTGACGACCGTGCGGTCGTGGTTCGGGGATGCATGTTCTGGGACGTCGCCCTGACCGGCCGACTGCGGAGTCTTCTACGCTTCGGTGCGTGACGTTGGCGCGGTTTTCGGTGGACCTGATTGCCGATCCGGTGCCGGGCGACGAGTTGCACCGGCTGCTCGCAGATGCGCGCTCGGCTCCGGTCCTTCCTGAGGCGAGCCTGCTCGGGATCCCGGCCCGGGTGATCACACGCTTCGATGCGCTCAAAGCATTCTTCACCAACGACGAGCAGTTTCCCGGCGGCGCGTCCTACCAGTTCATGGTCGAACCCGCGGTCGGCGCGACGTTCATCTCGATGGACGGCGCTGAACATGATCGGTTCCGTCGGCTCGCGACGCCTGCATTCCGATCGCAACGCGTGAGCCAGTGGGTCGATGACGAGCTGGTGCCGCTCGCACATGAGATCGTCGACCGTTTCGCCGACCAAGGCGAAGCCGATCTCGTGACCTCGTTCTCATCGGTACTGCCGCTCTGGGCGATCTCCCGCAAGCTCGGACTCCCAATGGGCAGCGAAGAGCGTCAACGGGTCTGGACTGCTGCACTGTTGTCGCATCCGGTCGATCCGACCGGCGCGGCCCGGGCGAAACAGGAAGTGTTCGAGTTCCTCGCACCCATCGTCGACCAACGCCGCCACGAGCCGGGCGACGACGTGCTGTCACACCTCCTCGCACACGAACACGACGGCACTCGCATGACCGACGAGCAGATCATCAACCACATTCGCCTGCTCTACGTCGTCGGTGCCGCGACCACCTCGGACGGCCTGAGCAGCCTCCTGTACCACGTGCTCACACGGCCCGAGATGCTCGCACGGGCAGCCGACGGGCCCGAGATGTGTGAGCGGCTCGTGATCGAGTCGCTGCGTTACGAACCACCAGTCGCCGTGTTACCGAGGATCGTCGCGAACGCGGGCATCGTCGGTGACAAGGAGCTCCCGGCCGGTTCGCTCGTCTTGTGCGCGATCGCGGGCGCGAACCGTGACCCCGGAGTGTTCCCGAACCCAAATCGTTTCGACCCCGACCGTGACCTGCGCGAGACCCTCACGTTCGGGTTTGGGTCGAAGTTCTGCCCGGGCGCACATCTCGCTCGCCGCCAGATGACCGCCGCGCTTCATGTTCTCGTCTCGCGGCTCCCGAACCTCCAGCTCGTCGAAGCAACCGAACCAACCGGCGGGATCCTCCGCTCATGCCGTCAGCTCAGAGCGACCTGGGACACCACATAGCCCGGCCCCGCGAACGCCTCGGTGGCGGCGTTCGGGGACACCGGGAGGCTTACCCCCTCGCGGCTGACCTTCGTTGCACTTGGCGCCGGTCGAGGTGGGCCATGACGGTGGGGAGTTTCGCCGATGTCTGCGGGTGGAGGGTTTGAATAGTGTCCCGACGCGTCGGCCGGCCGCGTTTTGCGCGGGGCGCCCGGCCGGGGGTTTGAAACCTGTCCCTCGAGGTCCACAGTACGCGTGTTCGGACGTGGCGGTGCTTCGGTCGGCTGCAGCTGTCGGGGAGTGCGCTCGGGGGCCGTCAGGTGGCCGGGTGGGTGACCGTTCGAGTCTCCGTTCGGTGCGAGAACGCGCCCACCATGTCGTCGATCGCGACGACGCCGACGAGTTTGCCGGCGGTGTTGACGACCGGGAGACGCCGGCAACGTGCCGCGGCCATCTTGGCGGCCGCGTCGTATACGTCCTCGTGTTCGTGAATGACCATGACAAGCTCAGCCATCACTTCCCGGACTGGGCTACTCGCGGCCATGTCGCGCGCCATGGCGTTGACGAGGTCGCGGTCCGTGACGATGCCGATGATGCCCTCGTCGGCATCGGTGACGACCACTGACCCGACGTCCTCCCACTCCATCTGGCGTGCCACCTCCACGAGTTTGGCCTCCGGCCCGCACGTCACGGCGGGCGCTCGCATGCAAACCTGCACCTCCATCGTCGTGTTCCCTTCTCTTGCGGCTACGCGTGATGACCTCAAGGCGCCACGCGTCTTGGATTCACTACGGTCACGATGTCGTTCGTTCGGATGTCGTTCGTTCGATCGTCCGAGAGGCGGTGCTCCGATCACGGAGCTTCGTCGCGAACTCGCGTGCACGGGCCAGATCAGCGTCGTCGGGGTGACCCTTGTTGATGCCGCCAACGATGCGCAGTGGCAGCCATGTGTCGAGGCCGCGACAGCAGAACGTATCGATCACTGGGTACCCGGCGCGTTCGAGTATTGCCGCGAGCGGGCGGCGGAATGGGTGTTCGTTGATCCGTCCGAACCCGCTCGTCGCGAATACGAAGGCATCAACACCGCGAGCCGGCGGCAGAGAACCTGCGAGCCGGCGCAACTCGCGATCGAAGGACATCCCATAGATCCCCGACCCGAAGCCGACGAGGTCATACTCACTGATCCGGCGTGGGTCGAATTCCGAGACGTCAACGACGCCGGAGCCAAGGACGTCTGCGATCGCTCGCGCGACCCTGGCGGTGTTGCCATGCGAGCGGGACGCACAAATGAGCAACGAATTCACGGACCCTCGATTCGGAAGAGTTCCTCAACCGCGATCCGTACGAGCGCTTCGTCGCCGCCGGCGCGGTACTCCCGATGATCTTCGCAGTGAAGACGCCGGCCTAGGTAGGGTCGAACGGCCCGACTCCGCGGTTCTTCGGGTCGACGGGTTCGATCCGCTTGAATCAGCCGATCGTGGGGATGGCGGCAACGCTGGTCGGGTCACGGCTTGTGGTTCGCGGCTCGTGACGGAGGACTGGCCGGCGCCAAAGCTGTTGCTCGACGCTGGCGGAGCGAGCACCGTGAGAGCACGATGTGAGTATGTCGAAGCGTCGCATCCGAAGATCCGCCCGATTCGTCGCGGCACTCGTGCTCGCCGTCGGAGGGCTCGGAGGAATCTTCGCGTCGACGGCGAGCGCGACGACGCCGGGCTACGTCCTGGCGGCCGCGGATGGCGGCGTGTTCACCTTCGGCCGCCCGTTTGCGGGCTCGATGGGAGGCCACCGACTGAATGCCCCCATCAAGGGTGTCGCGACGACAGGGGATGGGAAGGGCTATTGGCTCGCGGCTGCCGACGGTGGCGTGTTCACGTTCGGCAGCGCCCGCTACTTCGGCTCCATGGGTGGCACTCCACTCAACCAGCCGGTCGTCGGCATCGCTTCCACATCTGACGGCCGCGGCTACTGGCTGGTCTCCTCGGACGGAGGTGTGTTCGCGTTCGGCGACGCGCGATTCTTCGGCTCACTCAGCGGCGCGCACGTTCTCGCGCCCGTGATCGGCATCACGAGCACCGGCAGCGGGAAGGGATACTGGCTCCTCACGACCGAGGGAGAAGCGTTCTCGTTCGGCGACGCGACGGCACCCGGCGGCCCACCCGCCATCGAGCTGAGCGGCGAGCACTTCGACTTCGTCGGTATCACCCCAGTCGCCGGAACGGATCGGGCGTTCGAGGCGGTGACCGCGCCCGGCCAGCTGTTCACGACCGCCGCAGGCTCGGGCACGTTCTCGTGTGGGTCGCAGCCTGCGCTCCACGGGCGGGCGCCGATCGTCGGCGTCGCCGGAGCAATCGGGACCTGCCAGAGCGGCTGGCTCGCAGCCTCCGACGGCGGCGTGTTCGCCATCGGTCGGCGCTTCCTCGGCTCGATGGGCGGCGCTCGGCTGAACGCGCCGGTGGTCGGAATCGCGGGTAGCTGACCGACCGTAGGGTGTTGGCGGCTGATCAGGTGAAGATGATGTGGCCGCCGGCGGCACGCTCGTAGAACTCTTCGGCCGCGCCGCCGACATCGCGGCACCCACCGGAGCGCTCACCCGAACCTTGACGGCCCTACCCTGGAAATCCGAACAGCAACCCATCCGAGAGGCTGCGATGACTGAAGATCCCGCACCTACGGGAGCGGTACTGCGTGTGGTGATCGTCGGTGGCGTCGCGGGCGGGATGTCGACGGCGACCCGCCTGCGACGCCTCGATGCCGACGCGAGCATCACCATTCTCGAGCGGTCCGGCCACGTCTCGTTCGCCAACTGTGGTTTGCCGTATTTCGTCGGTGGGCTGATCGAAGCCGAGGATGACCTCACACTGCAGACCCCGGAACAACTCTTCGATCGGTTCCGGCTCGACGCCCGGGTCCACAACGACGTCGTCGCGATCGATCGCGCGGCGCAAACCGTCACAACCCGTTCCACGATCACGGGTGCCGAGACCGTGCTCGGCTACGACAAGCTCGTGCTCAGCACGGGTGCCGCGCCGGTGCGGCCCCCGATCCCCGGATACGACCGGGCTCGCACCCTGCGGACCGTCGAAGACGCGGCCCGCCTCTTCGGCGACGTCGACGTGGCACCAGCAACCGCGGTCGTGATCGGCGCGGGATTCATCGGCCTCGAGATGGCCGAGAACCTCGTCGGGCAGGGCATCGCCGTGACGGTCGTCGAGGCGACCCCCCAGGTGCTGCCCCCCCTGGACCCGGAGCTCGCGATCCTCGTCGCCGATGAGCTCATCGCGCACGGCGTCCATATCGAGACCGGCGCGACGGTCGCATCGGTCGAGGAGCACACGGTGACGCTCGCCGACGGGCGAGTGCTTCCCGCGGACCTCGTCGTCGGCGCCATCGGCGTTCGGCCCGACGTCCAACTGGCGCAAGCGGCTGGTCTCGTGCTCGGACCGCACGGGGGCATACAGGTGGGCGAAACGAACCAGACGAACGATCCCGACATCTATGCAGTTGGCGATGCAGTCGAGAAGGCTGACGCGATCTCGCACGCGACGTCACTCATTGCCCTCGCGAACGTTGCGAACCGCCAGGGGCGCCGAGTGGCAGACCACATTGCCGGCCGGCCCTCGCATCCGGTCGCGTCGCTCGGGACGGCAATCGTCAAAGTGTTCGATCTCGTCGCCGCGACCGTCGGATGGAACGAGCGTCGGCTGCAAACGAGGGGCCGGCCCTTCAAGGCGATCCATTCACACCCGTTCGACCACGCGACGTATTACCCGGGCGCGACGCGTATGGCCACGAAGCTGATCTTCGATCCGAACGACGGAGTGATCCTCGGTGCGCAGATCGTCGGTCGTCACGGCGTCGACAAGCGGATCGACGTGATCGCAACCGCGATGGCCGGCAATATCACCGCCGATCGTCTCGCAGACCTCGAACTCGCGTACGCGCCGCCGTTCTCGTCGGCCAAAGACCCCGTGAACCTGCTCGGCTACATGGCAGAAAATGTGTTGAGCGGAGATTGCGACGTAGTCCACCCGAATGAGCTCGAGGGGCTGATCGACGAGGGATGGATCATCATGGATGTGCGCACCGCGGAGGAACACGCCGCCGGCGCGATCCCCGGTTCGATCAACGTGCCGATCGACTCACTCCGCGACCAGCTCGGCATGCTGTCCAGCGCGCCCGTCGTCGTGTATTGCGAAGTCGGTCAGCGAGGACATACCGCGACGGCGCTGATGCACGAGCTCGGAATCAAAGCTCGCAACCTCGACGGCGGCTACCAAACCTGGACGGCGTTCATCCGGGCTCAGGCTGAACACCCGGCGACGTGACACCTCAGATGTCCTCCGCGGCTCTTTCGTCTAGGCAGTGGTGGGCCAGAGATCCTCCGGCTCTCGATTTCGCGTCTCCGGAAGCCGCCAGAAGAGGAGCGCGGCGCCCGTCACGGGAGCGAAGGTCACGAGCGCCGCGAGGCCGAAGCGGTTGCTGACATCAGCCACGGCACCGAACACCAGGAGTCCGGCCACGGCTCCCAGGACGCCGGCCGCGACCTGCCAGCCCGCGATCGATGCGCGCACCGACGTCGGGAACAGCTCGTTCGACAGGGCGCCCGCGGCAGGTGCGAACATCGCGGCCGCGAACACCCCGAGTACGTACCCCAGGATGAGGCCGGCAACGGAACCGCTGTAGGCGACGATGCAGAAGAACGCGATCGCCACCATGGCCAGCCCGGCGGTGGGGCGCCGTCCCCAGTGGTCGGCAAGCCGCTGGCCCACGAGCAGTCCGACGAGACCCAGGCCGCCGGCGAGAACGACCATCGTCGCGGTCGCAACGCCGGAGAGCCGCACGACGTTCTGGGCGTAAAGGAACAGCAGGCTGTTCGCCGGTCCGGTGATGATGGACACCGCGAATGCGATTGCGGCAACGACCACGAGACGTCTGCGGAATGCGGGCGCGACCGCACCGAGCACGGGCAGAGGATGTTCCGAAGCGGCCGCCGCTCGCACGAAACGATCCGGCTCAACGACCTTTCGGCTCACCAACGGTAAGAATGCCATGGGGACCAGAGCGAGAGCGAAGATGCCGCGGAACCCGAGCAGGTCAGCCGCGAGACTGTGGATGACGGCGGTGATCCCGGCTCCCAAGCTGTATCCGGCCGCGACAAGAGCGACGGCGCGGGCCCGGTCCGGCGCGGCCGTGACTTCGGCGGCGATGACCTGCGCGAGAGTGGCGGTCGCGCTGAGAAACGGACGGCCGAGGGCGAAGATGACGACGAGCCACCAATAGCCTGGGCTGGCCGCCGCCGCGGCGGTGAGCGCCAACCCGATGAGGCAAGTCGTAAGCAACATGCGACGTCGCCCGAAGCGATCAGCGAGACCGGCGAGAGGGAGTGCACCCAGCGACGCGAGGCGCACCACGGTCAATCCCAATCCCAACTCCGTCCCCGACAGTCCCGCTTGTTCCGAGAGAGCCGGTCCGTGCGAGAGATGGCCGAAGCTCTTGGCCACGTCACCGAGCGCGGCCACTGCGCCGAACTGTCCGAAGCCCGCAAACAAGGCCAGCAGAGCGGCGCTGACTACGCCCGGACCGAACCATCCCTGCAAGCGCAGAGGCTTGAACGGAGGCCGCGGGCGATTCATTCGTCTCGGAGCTCGCGTGCCGTCCTCAGGGAACTGTCCCCTTCTCAGTCGTCCATTGCGTCCGGGAACCGCGTCAGTAGATCAGACACATCGCACGCGTTCTCCCTAGCGCGCCGCGCATGCCGAGCGGAAAGCGAAGGGATCCGGGTGAGGGACGCACGGTACGGCTGCGCCCCCCACTCTGAGTGGTGCGTTACTTGCGTTTGATGGAGATGCGGTGCCGCTTCGGCTCGGGCTTCGCGGCCTGGGGGACGCGGACTTCGAGGATGCCGTCCTTGTAGGAAGCCTGGATGTCATCTTCGTGCACGTCGGCCGGGAGTGGCACGGCACGGTAGAAGCTGCCGTAGCGAAACTCGCTCCGCCGGGCCCCATTCTCCTCGCTGGTCTTTTCCTCGCGCCGCTCGGCACGGATCTCGAGCATGTGATCCCGTACGTCGATCTCGACGTCCTTGTCCGGATCGATGCCCGGGATCTCGGACCGGATCACCAGCGTGTCCTCGTCCACCGACTCTTCGATCCGCAACAGTTGCTCGCTGTCGCGCAGCGCCGCGAACGACGGCCAATCCAGCAGAGCCGCCCAGATCGGCGCGTCGAACCGGTCCGACAGACTCGGCATCGACGACCGCTCATCCTTGCGAACCACAGATGTCTTCGCCATCAGTAACCTCCTCATCTCTGCAGGTCGCCGCGGCGGCGACCGAGATCGTCTATCTCCACAAGACAGTCTGGGCGCGCGGAGACGATGACGTAAGGGTCCTTCGACCCGTTCACGCGCGGCGAGGCTCTCTGGCTTCGGCGGGTAGCGGTGGCGGGTCGGGGTGAAGGTCGATGGGCAGGAGGGCGATGGGAACTGTGGCGCCCGTCAGCATCTCGTTCACGAGTCGACCATGACCTTCGGCGAGGTTTTGGTGCCAGGCCATGACCGCGAGGTCGACGTCGAGTTCACGGGCGGCGTCGCAGAGGACCGTTGGCGGGCTGCCTATGCGCATTTCGAGACGGACTCGAGACGCGTCGGTGACAACGGATTGCGACGCGCTGATCATGAACTCGCGTGCGAATGCGTCGGCCTCGTGCACGGGACTGTCGGCGAAGGGAGGCAGGGCGGACGGTTCGATGACGTGAACCACGACCACCTCGGGCGGCGGCTGAGTATCGAGCCACTGAAACAGCCCCCGTAGGGCAGGGCTCTCGCCGTCTCCCTCGACCGCGACCAGGAAGCGGCGCAAGGCCCGGTCCGCCGCGTGCGGAGGCACGACGACGACCGGCAGGTCGAGAGACTGCACGAGATCCAACGCGATGTGACCGGCGGGTGTTGTGCCCGCGGGGAGGCTGCGGGTTCCGATGACGAGTGCGAGAGCGTCTCGCTCGTGTACCTCTGCGCGCAAGGCCGAGGCGATATCGCCGTGTCGGACGTGCAGGAAGAGGTGCGCGGCCTCCGCGATCGCGGCGGCGCTCTGTCCGCTGCCGTTCTCTTGCACGTGCACGGCTTCGACGTGTGTTGCGAACAGTGTCGCAAGTCGGCGGGCGAAGTTGAGCACGGGTCGGGCCGCAGCTGAGTCGTCGATAGCAGCGAGGATCGTCATCATGCACCTCTTGGGTTGGAACGAGGAATGCGCGTCTCGCCGGTCGGACAGAGAACGCGACGACCGTCGACGATCAAGACGACCGGCGCCGACGCGGCCGCGATGATTGCCTCGGACTCCAGCTGAAGCGCCAAGCAGACGCCCCGAAACTGGACTCGCAATTCCAGGATTGACCAGGTGTCGGGAAGCCGTGAATCGACGACGAGCGCATCGCCGCGCGGCCGGAGACCCGCGAACCCGTACGCGAGGGCCTGCCAGACACTTCCCATCGCGCCGAGATGGACACCCCCGGCGCCGGTCCGGGCCAGGTCGTCGAGGTCGACTCCGGCGGCCCGCCGGAGCGCGGTGACGGCTTCGTCGATCCGGCCGGCGCGAGCGAACAGCGACGCGTGAATGCCGAGCGACAGGGAGCTGCCGTGCGCGGTGCGGGGTTCGTAGTAGTCGAGGTTTGCAGCCAAGGATCCCGCCTCGACGTCGTCGGGGAGGAGATGGTGAAGCATCAACACGTCGGCCTGTTTGACGATCTGTGCGCTGCGAACCCGCTCGCGACCCAGCAGGAGGTCGGCGGTGATCGGTCGTTGGGGCGCGATGTCACGGATGAGCAAGGGTTCGAGCTCGAAGAAGCCTGCGAACTGCTCGTAGATACCGGTGGCAGGGTCGCGGCCGTCGATGAGGGCGGCGGCGAGACGCAGCCAGGTCTGGATCTCGTCGCGGTCGACGGCACCGTCGTCGACGGCAGCAGCCGACTCGGCCGCGCCGCGTAAGTTCCAGCGGGCGAGCACATTGGTGTACGCGTTGTCGTCGACCGGTTCGTGGTACTCGTCGGGCCCGATCACGCCGTAGAGATGCCCTCTGCCCGAACTGTCGAGGCGAATGCGTGAAGCCCAGTAGCGCGCGGTCTCGATGAGAATCTGTCGGCCGGCACCGAGGGCGAACTCGTGATCGCCGGTCCAGTCGATGTAACAGCTCGCCGCCCAGGCGACATCGCCGACGATGTGCACCTCGGCCTCGCCCGTGCGTATCGGTATTACGCGACCGGTGTGGTCGCGCCCGGAGTGGGGGGTGACATCGAAACCGCTGCCGGCCGACTCCCACGGGAAGCGCGCCCCCCGGCGACCTTCGGCTCGCGCGGCGGCGAGCGCCGCGGGAAGTCGGCGATATCGGTACTCGAGCATCGCCCTCGCGGCCGCCGGCGCGGTCGCGGCGAGGAACGGGAGCACGAACAGATCGGCGTCCCAGAACACGTGACCGCGATATGCATGACCTGTGATACCTCGCGCGCCGACCGCAGCCTCGCCGCGGTCGGCGACCGACGCCATGAGATGGAAAAGCGCCAGCCGCACATCGAGTTGGAGCTCATCGTCGCCCTCGATGCGTATGTCCGCTCGCTCCCAACGCCGCGACCACGCGCGACGGTGCTCGGTCAACAACGCGTTGACCCCGGCCGAACGTGCGTCGCCGAGACGGCCGACCGCGCGCTCGGGCTCGGCACCGTCGCCGCCCACGACGTACGCGGCGATCCGGTCCAGGCGAACCTCGTCGCGGTCCTGCCACGCAGCCGCGGTAATCGAACCGCCCGCACCTCGCGCCGCCATCCATTCGTAGCCGCCGTACACACCGGCCAGGACGGGCCCGTCGGGGGACACGAGCGCAGCGGAGGTATCGGGCGGATCGACATCAGCGCGCAACACGGCGATCCCAGGCCGCGCGAACGATGAGAATCGCACCGACTGCACTGAGGCTCCGCCCACGACGTCCTCACCCAGCAGACCGTTGCGCAGATCGAGCGTCCGCAGCACGTGGTCTTCGGACCCGAGCGCACGCGACAGCGTGGCCCACCGTGGTCCGTCGAGGAGATCAGTGAGCGGTCCTTCGCCGTCGTAGACGCCCGCAGCCGTCAGCTCGGGCTGTGCCGCGAGGTGCATGAACAGTGGCGCGCCGTTGGTGCCGATGACACCGTCGGCGATCGTGAGCAGCGCCTCGCGCGCTCGCCCGACCTTGGGATCGAACTCATCGACGACAAAGGACCACCCCTCCCGCGCGACGATCCGAGGGAGATCGGCGCGGCGTCGCATCTGATCGTCGAGCACTCGGAGAAATCGCCGCGGACCCCCTCCGAGCGGCACGACGCCGCTGGGTACCCCGTTGGGCTCGACCCCGACCGAGCACACTCCCGCGCTCTTCGCTTCGGCAACCAGCATGAACGAGTCACTTCCCGGCAGCCCGCCGAGGGTGCCGAACTCGTCACCGCCGATCAGCACCAACTCCGGGGCAATACCGTCGGCCCAAAACTCCGTGAACACCGCAGCGGCGGAATCCGCCTTGTCGGTGAGGCCGATCTCCACGTGCTTCGCATCGCTCGTCACCCGTGGATCCGCGAGCCCCGCCTGACGCGCGATATCGGTCGCCCGCGCGGCGACCTCCACCAGACCATCGATGCCCGCGTGGCGTAGCCGCGTCTCGACCGCCGCCAGCAACTGATCGATTTGAGCCTTCGGAGGGTCAGCCCAGACCGAAACGGGGATCAAATCGATCTTGCGACGGTTCAAGCGCTCCGACACGATGCGCGTCTCGAGGCCACGTGCCGCGAGCGCGGCGACGGTGTCCTCCGCCGCCCTCGTCAGCGCGGCGTCTTCTTCGGTCGTCGCTTGTCGTCGCGCGAGGAGCGCGGGGCCGTCGATGCCGACCTCGAACAGCTCCGAGCCGCGATTGAGCGCGAGCAACAGCCGTCCTGGTCCCGACGGACGTGCTACGAGTTGGCTGTCGACGTTTCCGATATGCGTGCCGCTGACGATCGCGACATCGACACCGCACGCACACAACCGCTCTACAACACGACGCACCTCACTCGCATCTGCATTCCGATCAGTGACGGCCGTACCGTCCCAGTCGAACATCACACCCTCGAAGCGCCGCGCGAGCGACACAGGCGCTTCGACGCCATCCATCCGGTTCACGTCTCTCGCGTCAAGACGACCAACACCGACTCCGTGTGCACGATCCGATCGGAATGATCCATTGCCACATGATCGACAGCGTCACTGTGCCCAACTACGAGGACGCGGCGACGGTTCGTGGCATCGAATCTACCGTGCATTTCGTCGAGGAGATCTCGACCCGTGTGGGATCTGCCGCATACATTGTGTCCGACCGCGGAGGTAGTCGTGGCGATCGTGCCGGCATGATCGCGGGCATGTTCGCGGGCATGTTCGAAGGGATGTTCGCGTGGTGAGCGCAGCAGGCCCGTCGGGAGGTTCGCAGACGGCGACTGCGCGCCGGCTCGTCGCATCCCTTGGCGGTCGGTACTCACGCGAGCTCGGAATCGACCTGGATTCCGGCGGGACCGGCGTCGACCAGTGGTTCTGTGCCGCGACGCTGTTCGGAACGCGCATCGGCGCTCCGATCGCAGTGCGCACATACCGAGTACTCGTCGAAGCGGGTGTGCGCACCGTGCTGGACGCGGGCGAACGTCGATGGGAGGACCTGGTTGCGTTGCTTGACGCGGGTGGCTACGCCCGGTACGACTTTCGCACTGCGACGCGCCTGCAGAAGCTCGCGGCCGATGTCCGCGCCCGGTGTCGGGGGACGATCTCGACCCTCGCAACGGTGTCGGATCCGCGCGCTCTCGAGGCGGCGCTCGACGCCTTCCCGGGTTGGGGGCCGACGACGGTGCGCATCTTCCTGCGTGAGCTGCGCGACGTGTGGCCGGGTGCCCAGCCACCCCTGGATGAGCGCGCGTTGCGCACCGCGCGGCATCTGAGGTTACCCATCTCCCAACGCGGTTCGGGACAGATTGCGGCGTTGCGCGCCGTCGCGGAATTGGCGCAGCTCGATGTCCGAGATCTCGAGACAGCACTCGTGCGCCTCGCCTTGGTGCACCGCGACATGCCGGCGTGCACCGGCGGTCCCGGGTGCCGGAAGCTCGTCACCGAAACCCGTGCGGCAGGCTGATTGCGTTCCGCGGCAGCTCGTCCCCGGCGGTCGTTGGCCGAGCGAACCTCGGGTGTAGGTAAGAATGAGGGTCATGATCGCGAGGCGCCGGTCGGTTGTCGCACTCGCCGTGATCGGCCTCGTCGTGGTTGTGGCAGGGTCGGTCTTCCTTATTCTCTGGCGCCGTAGCGGTGCACACGAAGTCTCGACCAATGCGGCGCGCAAGCGCTTCGAACAGAGTTCGTCGAGTTCTGTGACCGAACCCGCGACGAACTTGGCTGTTCGTCCTGCCGCGGGAGTGTATGTATATCGCGGGTCGGGTACAGAGCACTTGTCGTTGCCGCCCAAGAGCCAAGCCCAGGGTCCGCAGATGCCGGGCACAGTGCTTCTCACCGCCAACGGCTGCTGGACTTTCCGTATCGACTACAGCAGTCAGCACTGGCAGACCTGGAACTATTGTCCCCGCGGCGGTGGCTTGGTCGAGCTGGGCGGCCAGACGTTCGAACGCTGGAACTTCGTCTTCACGACTTACGACAGCACATCGACGTTCACCTGCAACCCTCCGTCGGTGGCAATACGCGCCGACATGCACCCCGGCGACGAATGGCGCCAGGAGTGCCGAGGTACGAGTTCGGGCACGACCGGCCAAGCCGTCACATCGGGGCCTTACACCTTTGTGGGCGACGATGTGATTGTCGTGGGGGGCACGCGTGTGCCCGCATACCATTTTCGGCAACAGCGCACGCTGACTGGGAGCCAGACCGGCTCTCAGACGACCGACCAATGGTTTGCTCAGAAGAACGGCCTGCCCCTCCGCAATGAGCGTCAAGAGACCGTTCACACGAAGACGATCATCGGGTCATCCACTTACACTGAGCACGGCAGCTTCCAGCTCACTTCGTTGCAACCGCAACGTTGACGGAACCGCCTTGTCCGGCGAGCATGGGCTGCGCTCACTCCACGTACCGAAGGGTGCTCGGGACGTCCATTGCGCGGAGCCTTCGCAGGTTCAACCAAGGTGCGGTAGCAGTGGCGGCGAGGCCGATCGCGACGGTCAGGAGGTAGGAGCTGATCGAGATGTGCTGAAGCACCGCAAGGTCGGGAACCGCGGCCGGGAACACGCTGTCGAGGATCCACCGAAGCACTGCGGCACCGAAGCCGATCCCGAGCCCGACGCCGACGATGCCGAGAACCATGCTTTCTGCGAACGACATGAACGCGACCCTTCGTACGGTGACGCCGAACGCGAACATCGTGGCATTTTCGCGAGAGCGTTCCTCCGTTCCGATATTGCTTGCGTTGAACGCAACGAGGAACGCCAGTACTGCGATCACGATCTGCAAGATGATGAAGAGATTGCCAACGACGGCAAGGAGGTCGCGCATCGTCCGTGACAGCGAGCTTGCCGGCAGCGCTGACGCGACGCCGGGCATCCCGGCGATGTCGCGCTGCAGTTGCGCCATTGTTACGCCGGCGCGGGGAAGCACTTTGACTGTGTTCACGATGCCGTCGAGCCCCATTATTCGTTCGTCGCGCAGATCCATGTACGCGACGAATCGGTACGGGCTCGTCGTGATGGCGGAGACGGGGAGGAGGCTGTCGACGAAACGGAAACCGGTACCAAACCGTTGCGGATGCTGCAGCGTGACCTCATCACCGACGCGGACGTGCAGATCCGCCGCTGCTTTCCTGGAGATGACGATGCCGCCGGGCTTCAGGTGGAGTCCGGCGATCGAGGCGGGCGCAGAGAGGTTGCTTTCCAGATTCACCATACTGATGGAAACACCGAATGATTGACTGCCTCGCGAGAGATAGCCGCCGGTGTTCAACGCCGGCTCGGCGCGTTGCACGAGAGGAGAGCGTTCGATCGCGGTCACGAGCTCGGACGTGGCCGGCTCGTACGAGACGAGATCGACGAGCAGTCGGTCACCCGTCTCCCCGGTGAGAATGTGTGCGCCACTGTCAATTGTGGCCGAGGCGGAGTCGGTGGCGCCGAGCGCAGCGAGAAGTGGCGCCATGATGAAGGCGATTGCCAGGACCGTCAACGCCGAACGGGTCGGCGCGCGCACGATCCGGCGAAGTGGTGTCTGGATCGTGATGGTCCCGGGCAAGCGCACGCGCCGGAAGGCACGGGTGAGCCCGTGGCCTCCGCTGCGGAGGTGCGGTGGCAGGAGCGCCTCTACCGGTTGCACTCGGACGGCCCGCCACACCGGCAACGCGCTGGCGGCGAGGGGAACGATCAACCCGAGCAACGCGGCCCGAAGAAACAGCCCGGATTCGAATGGCGTCTGCCAGAACGGAAGCGGCGCGCTTCGGCGGAGCACCGACAGCACCCAAACCGCGATCGCCCAGCCGGCTCCGATGCCGGCGGCAACCCCGACGATCGTGATCTCCAAGGCGAACAACATCGTGCGGGCGGCGATCCGAAGCCTGGGTACACCGAGCGACATCGCAATCCCGATGTCGCGCCGTTGCGCCTCGACTACGCGCTTTGTCAAGTTGAACGCGGCGAAGCCGGCGCCGGCGAGGATCAAGAGCGCGAAGACGTCGAAGAGGTGCTGCTCGCTCCCGATCTCGTCGTACAGCGCGCGCAAGGCCGGATCGTCCCCCCGCGCCGTGACCGTCAACGCAAGGCCCGGGAGCGTCGTCGCGAGCGACCGTTGGAGGGCGGTACTCATGCGCTCGGCATCGACTCCGGGTCGCACGCGGAGCACGGCGTCATTGACGGTCGCGTTCCCGTCGCCGCTGACCCGCTCGGCCAGATCGATAGGCGCGAACAACACCGCGCGCGTCGCCTGTCCCTGGATCGCTTCGCCTGAGGTCGTGTTGAGGTTGAGGAACTCGGGTGAGAGTGCGAGCCCGACATAGTGCACGTTCGTGCGGCCAATCCGGAGTGTGCCCGCGGCGGGTAGGTGGTATTGCGACGCAAAGTGCGAGTCCAGCAGCGCGACGCCGGTGTCGTCACTGGTGAGGTCGCGGCCCGCGGTCACGCGCCACCGGTCGATCTGATGCGCGTGAAGGTCGACGCCCACGATCTCCCCGGCTGCGGGAATTGCAGTCGTTCGCCGCGTTGCTGTCACCGGCGCGAATACGACGAGGCGAGGCTCGACGCGACTCAGCTCACCGGGAGCGGCGCCCGTGATTGCATTGAGCAAACGGGCTCGACCGATGGTCAACCCGCTCACCAAGGAGACGCGCACGTCGTCCGCGTCGAGTCGGGCGAGGCTCGCGTCGAGGGACTGCTGTCGCCAAACCGATGTGGTGGCGAGGCCCGCGTAGATGCCGGCGCCCAGTGCGACGATCGTCGCGATCGCGAACACTTGTGGCGCTCGTTTGCGCAGGTCGCGCCACGACCACCGCAGCCAGAAACCAATACCCACGCGTTACCAGCGCAACTGCGACACGGGGACGCGCCCCGGGGACGGCGGTTCGTCCGAAACGATTCGGCCGTCGCTCAACTGAATGACTCGATCAGCAATGCGCGCGATCTCGCGGTTGTGTGTGACGACGATGACGGTTCGTCCTAGTTCGGCCTGTGCTCGCAGCAGCGTAAGGATCTGTACGCCGGTCCGGAAGTCGAGCTCGCCCGTCGGTTCGTCGGCAAGTATCACGGGGTTGCCGGTCGCGAGTGCCCGTGCGATTGCGACGCGTTGTTGTTCACCACCGGACAGCTCATGAGGATAATGGTGGAGACGGTTGGCGAGACCGACATCTTCCAACGCTTTCACGGCACGCTCGGCCGCGCCCTTGTGGGTGGCGAGCTCCGAGCCGAAGCGCACGTTCTCGAGCGCGGTGAGCTCTGGGAACAGGTTGAACGCCTGGAACACGAAGCTCATCGTCTTGCGTCGATACTCGAACAGCTGCGCGTGCGAGGCGCTCGTCAACCGATACCCGGCAACCTCGATCTCTCCCGCGGTTGGAGAGTCGAGCGCGCCGACCAAGTTCAACAGTGTCGTCTTACCGCTTCCCGAAGGGCCGAGCACGACGACGAACTCGCCGGCATCGACCGACAACGTCGCAGACTCCAACGCGACAACCGGACCCGCGACGGTCTCGAACCGCTTCTCTACGCCGCGCAACTCAATGAGCGTCACGGTGCTCGCCAAGCCTCGCCGCGTCGCCGGCGCCGTGGGACTGTTCGGCCGGTCTCGGAGTTCATGCTCGTAGTCTCGGCGATTTGCCGGTCGCATGCGGTATCCCGCGTACGAGCCACTGGCCGACCGGCTCTCAGCGTAGGACCGCCCGAATGAAGCGCCGCATCTTGCCCAACCGATAGCTGTGCGGAGGGCCGCGCAGTCGCAAGGACTTGGGGTGAGCCAGGTAGGTCGTCACTCATGGGGCTTTCGGCCCTGGTTCGACGCCGGGGGTTGACGGAGGATCTGAAGGTCGGCCGTTCATCGCCGGCGCATGATGATGGCGATCACGAAGGGAATCCAGAATGGGTGATCGACCTGTGCGGTTCGCGGTGGGGTGTTCAGTCCTCTTCCTCGCGCTCTTCACGTGGTCGGCGCCGGTCTTGGGGGCTCCGACGACGACGACGAGTCCGACCGATACCACGAGCACAACGGGCGCCACGACCAGCACAACGGTCTCCACTTCGAGCACCACGGTTGCTGTCGCGGTTGCGGCCTCGGTCTCGGTGGCGCCTAGCACCAACTTGATTGACCTGGAGACCGTGACGGTCGCCGGAGCGGGACTTGTTCACAACCACCTTGTCAACATCGCGCAGTGCAACCTGTTCAATGGCAAGTCGGGAGGCGTGTGCTACGCGCCGACGCGTAGGTCGACAACATCCGACGCGACCGGTGCATTCACGACGAGCTTCGTCGTGCGTCGCGTCATCGTCGAATCGACATCGTCGGTCGATTGTGGGGCGGCCGCGGCGACGTGCGGCATCATTGTCGGAGACCTCACGCACACTGTAGTCGCGGACCTCACATTCGATCCATCGGCACCGGCGAACCCACCAGAAGTCAATGTCGCACCCGATGTGGGCCTCTACGACGGCGACAGCGTTCACGTCGCCGGGACCGGCTTCACGCCCGACGAAAGGATCGTCATCGCACAGTGCGCGTCGACAACAGCTGGTCTCGGGCGATGCGACCCGAGTAACGAAGTCGTTGCCGTCGCGGACGAAAAGGGTTCGTTTACGGCGACACCGTTCGTCGTGCATACGCTCATCACCGTCAGCACCGGTGGCGGAACGCTCGACTGCACGCCGACGACCGCCAACCAAGTGCCGTGTGTCATCGTCGCGGCGAACTCCGTCGGCGCTTCGGAATTCGCCGCAGCAACAATCGTCTTCGCGGCACCCGCCGCGCTGCCCCGTACCGGCGGAACAGAACACGCACTTGGCATCGCGGCCCTCGCGGCCGTCGCTGCCGGAACGGGCCTCGTCCTCGCGTCGCGCCGACGCCGCAGCAGTGCAGCGCGATAACTGCCGATCTCGCGTCGTCGGTAACGCCGGCTGCTCGTGGCGAAGCGTGTGGTGGGCCTTGTTCGCGGCGTCGAGGACTGTTGGATGTGTTACGGAGATCAAGCTGTGAAGACACGGTGAGGAGGGGTCATGTTCTTTGCTGACCGAGCCGATGCCGGCCGGCGTCTCGCGGATCGGTTGAGGGAACTTCCGCGCGACGGTCTCGTGGTGCTCGGGCTTCCCCGCGGGGGCGTCCCCGTTGCGTTCGAGGTCGCGCGTCAGCTCGGTGCACCGCTCGACATCATCGTCGTGCGCAAGCTCGGCGTGCCCTTCCAGCCGGAGCTCGCGATGGGAGCGATCGGCGAAGGCGGCGTTCGCATCCTGAACGAGCAGGTCGTGAAGCTGGCGCATGTGAGCGCGGCCGACATCGACGAGGCACAAACTCGGGAGGAGCAGGAGCTCGCTCGCCGAGCCGGACGGTTCCGCGGGAGTCGTCAACGCGTTCCACTCGCCGGCCGCACCGCGCTCATCGTTGACGATGGCATTGCGACCGGCTCGACGGTACGCGCGGCGTGCAGGGTCGCGCGTGCGCAAGGTGCGGCCCGTGTTGTCGTCGCGACGCCCGTCGCGCCGCCGAGCACCGTCGCGTCACTGCGGGACGACGCAGACGACGTGATCTCGCTGTATACGCCCGAGCAGTTCTTCGCGATCGGTCAGTTCTACGAGGACTTCGCACAGACCTCGGACGCCGAGGTAATGCGGCTGCTGGCCGCGTCGCGGGAAGGGGACGTCGCATCGGCCGGCGCGGAGGCAATCACCGCCGACCCTCCCGGTCGCGACGAAGAGGTCGAAGTGCAAGCGGGCACGGCGACCGTCGGTGGGCGCCTGACGGTCCCCGACGGCACCCACGCGATCGTCGTGTTCGCGCACGGCAGTGGCAGCAGCCGGCACAGCCCTCGCAACCGGTTCGTCGCGTCGGTCCTGAACCGTGCGGGGCTCGGCACGCTGCTGTTCGACCTGCTCACGCCGGCGGAGGAGCACGACCGCGCGAACGTGTTCGACATTCCCTTGCTCGCGCGCCGCCTGGTCGAGGTCACCGTGTGGCTGCGCACGCAGCCCGAGGGACGTCGCGCGGTGATCGGGTACTTCGGCGCGAGCACCGGCGCCGGTGCTGCCCTGTGGGCGGCCGCCGAATCGGACGCAGAGGTGCGCGCCGTCGTGTCACGAGGTGGTCGTCCCGACCTCGCAGCACCGAGGCTCGGCGACGTCCGCGCGCCCACGCTGCTGATCGTCGGCGGCGACGACACATTGGTGCTCGCGCTGAACCGCGAGGCGCTAGCCGAGATTCGGTGCGAGGCGCGTCTGAGCGTGGTGCCCGGGGCCTCACATCTCTTCGAGGAGCCGGGCACTCTAGAAATGGCGGCCGAGCTCGCACGCGACTGGTTCGTCGACCACCTGATCTCGGTGGATTACCCCGAACCGTGAAGCGCTGACTGCTGTTGCGCGAGCAGCCCGCCGAAAGGTCCGCCGTCTTCGTCTTCCTCGAGCAGATACACCGTGTATCGCAGGACGCGACGTCCGGTCTCGGTGTCCACCTTGCCATTCAGGATGTTGCAGCGAGGCGGCGGACTTCTTCGAGGAGTGCCGGCGCGTCTTCGAGTGGGCTGCGTTGTCCGTCGGGCGATGGGATGAGCTCACGCAGCTGTTCGTAGATCGCGTCATCCGTCCAACCACCAAGCACGAGCGTCGCGAGGAAGTGCACGGTGTCGTCGTGGGTGTCGGTCCGTTCAGCGAGCTCGTGCAGCTCGGCTTCGTGGAGATCGATCCAATGTTCGATTTCGGTCATGTTCGCTCACGTCTCAGCTCGGACCGATGAGGCCGTAGTCACCCTCGTAGTGTCGACAATTATCCGCCCCCGGACGGCGGACGCAAAGTGCCACCTGGCCGCAGTCGGCGGGACAAACGACCCGGCGCGAAGCGCGGCGGTAGTCCTGCGCCGCGTGAGGGACTTCGCTGTTGTGTCCG
>Ga0335085_10001576_pt1 | contig 47111 bp, 48 predicted proteins | sample Lox_Sample_45_FD_206712 | JGI IMG/M metagenome (GOLD analysis project Ga0335085, IMG submission 206712) | Soil microbial communities from Loxahatchee National Wildlife Refuge, Florida, United States - Lox_Sample_4.5 | ecosystem: Environmental > Terrestrial > Soil > Wetlands | place: USA...
TCGCCGGCGAGGGGCCGATGCGTCCGCACCTTGAAAAGCAAATCGCCCGGTTGAATCTTGGCGGTTTTGTGACCTTGACCGGCCACCGCGAAGACGTGCCGGAAATTTTGCGGGCTTTGGAGGCCCTCGTGATTGCCTCGACTCGGCACGAGGGCATTCCGCAAATCGGTTTGCAGGCGCTCGCGACGAAGATACCCGTCGTGGGCAGCGACGCCGGCGGCATTCCAGAAATCATCCGGCACGGAGAGACCGGCAGGATTTTTCCCGCCGGCGACGCGAAAGCCCTGGCCGCCACGATTCGGGAAACCTTGCGCGAAACCGCGGCCACCCAAAAAATGGCCGGGGCCGGACGCAAATTGGTTGAAGAAAATTATAGTTTGGAAAAAATGTTCGGCGAACTGGAAACAATTTACCGCCACCATCTGCCCGCATGAATTACACTGGCGGCAATTTCCAATAAATATCACACTTGCGGAAGCCATGCAAAATCGCGCCAAAGAACAAGTCGCCTCGGTTTATGAAGCGCATCAGAGCCGCGGAAAATACGATTACTTTTACGGCGGCGAAGACCGCAAAAGACTGTTGGTTCAATTAATCGGAACGAACCACGATATTCTCGAAGTCGGCTGCCGTTCGGGAAACCTCACGCAATATTATGCCGCCGGCAATCGCGTTTCGGGAGTGGACGTGGACCGGGTGGCGCTGGAATTGTTCCGCCAGCGCATCGGCGGCCCGGCCTTTTGGGTGGATGTGGATGTTGAGCCACTTCCATTTGAGAATTCTTCATTCGACGTGGTAGTTTTTTCCGAAGTTATGGAACATGTGCGTTTTCCACAGAAATCACTTAGTGAAATCGTCCGCGTTCTCCAAAAAAATGGACGCTTGATCGGTTCCGTGCCTAATTCGTTCCGCCTGCGCAACCGGCTGCGGTTTTTCGCCGGAAAATCGTTTGAATCGGATCACACGCATCTTCGTTCTTATTCCCATTCGCTGTTGCGCAACGAGCTTTCAAAGCATTTTAACGGAATAGAGATTCATCCGGTTTCCGGCCATCTACTTGGAGGCGGCAAAACCGGCGTGCCGGTGTTTCCATGGCTGCCATTTCGCATTAGGGCTCTGTTTGCCTTGGATCTGGTCTTTGTTGCCATGCCGATAAAAAACGGCCAGCGATAAAAATTGCTTCTGGATGAAACTTGCGTTCATTCGCCGACAATTTTCCGCCACCGGCGGCGCCGAATTGTATTTGCAGCGCCTATTGGCCGCGCTGGCGGAACAAAATCACGACTTGCATTTGTTCAGCGAATCATGGGAAGCCATGCCGGCGGGCGTGACACTGCATCCGATCAAGATTTCCGCCACGCGCGCCACGCGCGGCTTGCGCTTCGCCGAAGCCGTTCACAGCGAACTGGCGAAGGAAAAATTCGACTGCGTTTTCAGCCTGGAACGCACCTTGAGGCAGGACGTTTATCGCGCCGGCGACGGCGTGCATCGCGTGTGGCTGGAGCGTCGGCGGCAATTCGCGCCGGCGTGGAAAAGACCCTTCGTGAGCCTCGGCGCGTTTCACAAAAACCTGCTCGCGCTCGAAGCGCAGACGTTCGATCCGCGAAACACCCGCCGCGTCATTGTGAATTCCGAAATGGTCAAACGCGAAATCATCCATCATTTTCAGTTCCCGGCGGAGCGGATTCATCTCGTGCGGAACGGCGTGGACATCGCCCGGCTCCAAACCGGCCGGCGCGCTGAAACCCGCTCGCGCTTCGGCGTAAAGAACGACGAATTCCTGGTGCTGTTCGCCGGCTCCGGCTGGGAACGGAAGGGATTGAAATTTGTGCTGCAGGCGTTTGAAAAATTGTCCGCGCGCCATTGCAGTCATTGCCCCGAGCCAAAAATCAAATTGCTCGTCGTCGGCAAGGGCCGCAAACCCGCGTTCGCTCCGAACAGCGTCATTTTCTCCGAACCAGTGAAAGACTTGGAAAATCTTTATGCAGCCGCTGATTTGTTTGTCTTCCCGCCGATTTACGAGCCGTCGGCCAATGTTGTGTTCGAGGCGCTCGCCGCCGGGCTGCCGGTGATTACATCGCCGAACAACGGCGCGGCGGAGGTGATTCATGAAAACGTCACCGGAAACGTTGTAAAAGAATTTTGGCGGCCAGAAGTTTTGGCGGAAGCTGCAAAAAAATGGATGCAAAAACCGCGTCGTTTGCAAATCAATACGGCTGAGTTCAGCTTGGAACGAAATGTTTCCGAAACGCTGGCGGTGCTCGAACTGGCCGCCAGAGAAAAGAGAAAATGAAAATTTCCTTCTGCCTCATCACGCTCAACGAGGAAGAAAACCTGCCGCGCTGTTTGAAAAGCTGCGCGGACCTGGCGGACGAAATCGTCGTGCTCGATTCCGGCAGCACGGATGCGACCAAAGAAATTGCGTGCGAATCCGGCGCGCGTTTTGAACATCAGGATTGGCTGGGCTACGTCGGGCAAAAGAACAAGGTCATTTCGCTGGCATCGCATGATTGGATTTTCAGCCTGGACGCGGACGAAGAATTGTCTCCGCAACTGCATGATGAGATTCACTTGCTCAAATCCGCGGGGGAATTGGGCAAAGACGTCGCCGGCTTTAGCATACCGCGGTGTGTTTTTTACGAAGGCCGATGGATTCGCCACGGCGACTGGTATCCTGACCGGGTGGTGCGGTGGTTTCGACGCGACCGTGCGAAGTTTGCCGGGGGCAAAGTTCATGAACGTCTTGAGGTCCGCGGTCGCATCATCCGCCTGCATGGCGAGTTGTATCATTATTCATTCCGCGATGCCGCCGACCAACGGGCGCGAGGCGAGAAGTATGCCGCGCTTTGGGCGCATGAAAAGTTTGAAGCAGGCCAAACCGCCAATTTCCTCGCGCCCGCTTTTCACGCGGCATTCCGCTGGTTGCGCGGCTATGTGATGCGGCGCGGTTTTCTGGACGGCGTGCAAGGCTGGCGCATTGCGGCATTGTGCGCGCGGGAAACCCGCTTGAAATACCGAATGCTCCGGGAGCTGAACCGGAGCAGGAAAGATTGAGGATGAACGTGCGCCAAAATATTTTACTGGTTCGGCTCAAATCCATCGGCGACGTTTTACTCACACTGCCGGCGGTTCAAGCTGTTCGCGATAATTTCCCCGACGCAAAGCTCCACTTCCTCACCTCCAGGGAAAACGCACCCCTGTTTCAAGGGTTCCGGGAAGTGAACGAAATCATCACATTGGATCGCACTGCATTTCGTTCCGGAGACTTGTTAACAGCCTGCGGCGGCGTGCTCGGCTTGATGCGGCGTCTGCGCCGGGAACATTTTTCACTCACGATTGATTTTCAAGGCTATGGTGAAACCGCATTTTTGAGCTGGTGGAGCGGCGCACCCGACCGTTGGGGCAGCGTGTATTGCTCCGGGCGCGCTTGGGCCTACACGCGCGGCGAATGGCGCGACAATAAGATCCATCCGGCGGAATGGAATCTTTCGTTGCTCCGGCAATGCGGCTTGAAATGCGGCGTTATTCGTAATGAATTTGTTTTGCCGGACGATGCGCTGACAGAAGCGAAGCACTTTTTTGCCACAAACAGTCTCGACGAGGCAAAGAAAACATTATTCCTCCAGCCCTTTACGAGTTCGGCGCACAAGAACTGGCCCTTGGAAAACTTTCTGGCGCTGGCCCAGCATTTCCGTTCACGGAACGGGCAAATCATTTTTGGCGGTGGACCAGAAGAACGTTCTGTGCTTGAACCTGCACGTGCCGCCGGATTCGCTGTTTCCGCAGGTGTGCCACTGCTCGTTTCCGCCGGACTTATGAAATTGTCAACGTTCGTTGTCGGCGGCGACACGGGCCTGCTGCATCTGGCCGTGGCAATGGGAAAGCGTGTCGCAATGCTCATGTCGTCGGTTGCACCCGGCAAGCCGCATCCATTTCAGCACGCCGAATGGGCCGTCACGCCGCCGCTGGGAAAGATGGTTTCGGAAATTTCAATGGACGCCGTTGCCGCTGCATGCGAGCGGGCCTTTGAAGAAAACGAATAGATGTGCAACACGCCGGCAGGATGCTGGCGCTCCCGGGTTAATCGCCAAACAATTTTTTCGTCTGCTCGCGCGCGGCGGATTCACGGGAATTGGTTTCGCTCTTTGGCGTCCATTCCCGTTTGGCGAATTCGAAGTACTCGCAGAAATTGCCGACGTGTTTTTCCAGCACCGGCTCGGCCCGGCGTTCACGGCATTGATAAGCGGCGCGCGGGTCGTAGTGCGCGCAGTTCAGGCAAACGCGCAAGTCGGCCCGGCATTTCATGCAGGTTTCACCGCGCCCCGGCTGGCCGTTCAACGTCCAAGGCTCGCCGCAATCGTGGCAGTGACGGGTCATTGGCATTTACGATTTATGATTTACGCTTTACGATTTGAAGCGGCATTATCAATGGCGTACCAATGATGGATCGTCAATCGCAAATGAAGACCATTCGGAGGCCCGCTCTGTATTAAAATGAAACTCGGACTTTTAGGCGGCTCGTTTGACCCGGTCCACTTGGGCCATCTGCTCGTCGCGCAGGCGGCCATCGAGGAACTGGGGTTGGACCGGCTGTTTTTCATTCCGGCGGCACAATCGCCGTTCAAGCCGGAATCCAAACCCGCGCCCGCGGCCACCCGGCTGCAATGGCTCCGGCTGGCGCTGGCCGGCAAGACGAATTGTGAAATTGATGAACAGGAAATCCGGCGCGGCGGCGTTTCCTACACCATTGAAACCTTGCGCGATTATGCAAACCGCTTTCCGCGGGCCGAATTGTTTTATCTCATCGGCGCGGACAATGCGGCCAAGCTCAATGAATGGCGCGAGGCCAACGAACTGGCGCGGCTGGCGCAATTTGTGGTCACGCCGCGTCCGGGTGAAGGGCCGGTGAATTTTCCTGTGCCGTTTCGCGGACGGACGTTGAAGGGCTTTCCGCTGGCGGTTTCATCATCACAAATCCGGGCGCGGGTAAGGGCGGGACTGCCCATCGAACCGCTCGCACCGCCGCCGGTCGCTGAAGCGATTCGTGCGGCAAAGCTGTACACTTGAGTTTTCAACACAGATGGACACAGATCAACACGGATAAATGGATTTCGCATTTTTCACGGGAAATTTGCCAAAAAATCCGTGTCCATCCGTGTCCATTCGTGGTTAAATAACCCCGGCAAGTATGGATTCACGAAAACTGGCTTTGCTCTGCCGCGAGTTCGCGGACAACAAAAAGGCGGAAAATATCGTCATTCTCGACGTGCGGAAAATATCGTCGGTGACGGATTTTTTCGTGATCGCGTCCGGCACGAGCGAACCGCACTTGCGCGCCATTGTGGAGGAAATCACCGGCAAAGTGCGCGACGAGGCCGGGCAGCGCCCGCGCGCGGTGGACGGCACGGCGCACGGCGCGTGGGTGGTGCTGGATTATTTCGATGTGATCGTGCACGTCATGCGGCAGGACGTGCGCGAACGCTACGATCTAGAAAGTCTTTGGGGCGACGCCGCGCCGGTGAAGGCAAGGAAGAAAATTGCGCGTGCAAAAAGGTAACGTCATTTTCAATCCCTGAAATTCACAAACTGCACAGCAACCGGAAATTCCCTGGCGCGCACGGCGCCGATAACGGCCTGCAATTCGTCCCGGCTCTTGCCGGTCACACGCACGGCGTCACCCTGAATCTGAGTCGTCACCTTGAACTTGTCGTCGCGGATGAACCCGGTGATCTGCTTAGCGACGGTGGTTTCGATACCTTGTTTAATTTTGATGCTCTGACGCGCGTGGCCGAGCGGCGAGATGTCCGGCTCGCATTGCTCGACGCTCTTCAGGCTGATGCCGCGTTTCGCCAGTTTACCGATAATCATTTCGTTGAGCGTGTGGACTTTGAAATTGTCCTCGGCGGAAAGTTTGATTTCGTTTTTCTCCAAAACAATCTCGGCCTTGCTGCCCTTGAAATCGAAGCGGTTGGCCAGTTCCTTTTTGGCCTGGTTGACGGCGTTCTCGATTTCCATCGAGTTGACCTGCGAAACAATGTCAAATGAAGGCATGGCGGAAGCGTAGAAAAGTCTTCGCCGGTAGGCAAAACGAATTAGCTACAGGCCGTGAAAAATCAGGCGGCTTCCCGGCCTTGTGAATTTTTCTGCGGCAACTCATTCGATGCCTTCACCATTTCGTCGAGCAGCTTTCTGAAATCTTCCAGGCCGGTGGAGGGCACGATGATGGTGTCGCGGCGCCCGCCAACGTCCTCGGTGATGCGCAGAAAGCGGCCGCGCGGATTTTCCTTGAGGGTGAAGAGAAAAGTTTTCCGCTCAATCTGAACCTTTTCGGATTTCAGAGTGTCCTCGTTGACAGGCGGTTTGGGTTGTCCGTAAGGACGCCGCCCGAATGGTGATGGCCGTTCGTTAGAGATCATAATTTCCCGCTGAAGGCGCCCCCGCTGGCGTTCCGTCCAGCTACAAAAGAATTTCAACCGTCCGGGCAGTTTGTCAACTGGTAAATCTACAAAATGTTCGCCGCCCGTTCGGCCAGTTCGGAACGCTCGCCCTTCTGCAATTCGATATGCGCGGCAATCGGCTCGGCCCGGAACCGGCTGACAACGTAATTAAACCCGTTGGAAGACGAATCAACATATGGATTATCAATTTGATATGGGTCGCCGGTAAACACGATTTTCGTTCCGTGGCCGACGCGGGTGATGATGGTCTTGGCTTCGAGTGGCGTGAGGTTCTGGGCCTCGTCAATAATCATGAACTGATTGGCAATGCTGCGTCCGCGAATGTAACTGAGCGCTTCGACGACGATGCTGCCGGAACGCATGAGGTCGGTGCTGCGGCGATGGTCGTGGCCCATGTTCAGGTCGCTCAACATTTCGAGCGCGTCATGAATGGGCTGCATCCACGGCGCGAGCTTTTCCTCCAGCGAGCCGGGCAGAAAGCCGAGTTCCTTGCCCATGGAAATGGTCGGGCGCGCGACGACGAGGCGGCGGAACTCGCGGTCGTTCACGGCGCGTTTCAAGCCGGCGGCCATGGCCAGCAGCGTCTTGCCGGTGCCGGCCTTGCCCATGAGCGTGACAAGCTTGACGCGGTCATCCAGCAGCGCGTCGAAGGCGAAGTGCTGTTCGCGGTTGCGCGGTTTGATGCCCCAGACGCCTTCGCGCGAGTCAATGATGGGAACCAGCTTCGTGCCGGTTACATCCACCTTGGTCAGCGCGGCCTTTTTGGCGTTGGTTTCGTCGGTGAGGGTGCAATATTCGTTCGGGAAATATTTTTTGCCGCCGTGCAATTCGAGTTCGCCGCGGGCGCGGAAGGCGGCCATTTTGTCCGTGCTGACGGTCATTTCCACCATGCCGGTGTAAAGGTCGGTGATAAAGACGCGGTCGGTTTCGTAATCCTCGGCCTGCAAGCCCAGGGCGTCGGCCTTGATGCGCAGGTTGATGTCCTTGCTGACGAGGATGGTCGGATTTTTCGGCTGCGCTTTCTGGATGGACGCGGCGAGCGAAAGAATCCGGTTGTCCACCGTGTTGCCGCTGAAATGAGCCTCGCCGTTGATGTGACCGTTCTTCTGGAAAATGATTTTCAACTTGCCGCCGTTGGGTAGCTTCACGCCTTCGCTCAGGCGGCCATCGCCGCGGAAACCGTCGAGCATCCGCGATACCATGCGCGCATTCTGGCCCAGTTCGGATGACTCGCGTTTGAACCGGTCAATTTCCTCGATGACCTCGATGGGGATTAAAACGGCGTTTTCCTCGAAACTGAGCAGCGAATTGGGATCGTGCAGGAGGACGTTGGTGTCAATGATGTAATTTTTCACTAAAACGACAATTTAATCGTGGCGGATAAGGTAAAACGTAACGAGATAAAAACAAGCCGGCTTGTGCAAAAACGGTGTGAATTTTTCAAGGTTTCGCCATCTCCAGCCCAAATGGGCCTGCAATCAGGTATGCGTTCGTTGTTGGACAACAAATTCTTCGAGCTTCTCAATCGAGTAAATCTTTGGGCGTGACGCGATCCACTCCCGGAACTCATTCAAACTCACATCAATTGGTCGGCTTGTGAGGGCTCCGCCCAACTCGTATTCAAACATCGTTCGTGAACTGGGCAGATCCTTCCGAGTCCCATCAGGCAATTCAATCCAATGGTCATAATGTGGTGTGATAACATGACCTGGTGTTGTCGTTGGTTCAGGAATAGGAGTGATTTTAAATTCGGTATGGGACTCTCCATTAACGCTGGTCTGAAAAACCACAAATAGGAGTTGGTCGCCGTGACAACCCCAACGGACGTCTTGAAGCGGAAGACTCCCCGATTGAAGTTTCTGTTCGTAAAAAGGCGGCTTATAAATCACTGGGCAGATCACAGGAACCAAACAATCCAAGAAAGCAACCGTAAATCCCAAGGCAAGAACGAAGCCCAAAAGACTCCCAATTACCACCCGCTGGAACGCATGCAATTTTGCAAATATCCGCGACCAGTAAAATACACAGCTATAACCAATGGTCGGCAAAAGAAGAAGGTAAATGTATTCCCCAATACGGTGTGCAGCCCAAGATTTAGGCAGCAATAAAATCGTAGTGCAGACAATCGAAACGCCAACTAGCCCGAAAAGAAGGCGCGCTCGACTAAATGTTTGGTTAGTTGTCATACCGTTCAAATCGAAAGTTCCAAACCGATTTTTGCTTTATATCCAGTTCATAGGATAATGGCTAATACAATTTATCTCGCTTTTTCACCCTTCCCATCCGCCGATGCCAGTCCTTGATTCGCGGGTGCGCGGCGGGGAGTTGGTAGTGGCCGGAATAGAGGAAATTTTCGAGCATGCCGAACAGATCGAAATCCACGAAGCGCGGCAGTTCGCCGAGCAAAAAGGGCTGGTCCGCGAGCATTTCCTCGAAGGGCAGCAGTTTTTCCTTCAACTGTTTGAGCCAGTCGTTTTGTTGCGCGCGCCACTGGTCAAGGCAGCCGCGGCCGAACTTGCGCTCTTTGTGACGCAGAAATTGAAGCTGCTCCGCTGCCGGAATAATTTCCCGCCAGTAAATATCGTTCAGCCGGAACGTCGCCCCTTCAATCTCGTTTTCGATGCAACGCCAGAGAATGGATTGGACGCCTTCGAGTCCCGGCGGGAACAGTCCGAGGTCCAGTTCCTCATCGAGATATTTGGCGATGACCTGGGAATCGTCGTTGAGCTCGAACACCACGTTTTTGCCGTCCCTGATGATCGGCACGCCGTAATAGCGCTGCTTCGTCAGTTTCCAGACCAGCGAACGGTCCTGATTCGGAACGTTGGTGATTTTGAAGGGCGCGCCGGAAAATTCCAGAATGCGGCGTTGCACGATGCAGAACGGGCTCCACGGAAATTGAATCAATTCAATCATGTGAAAATCATCGCGGTTACCGGCTTGGCACTCTAGGCCGCGGACCGGATGCTGACAAGCCCAAACATCACTTTACACTTTTGCCGGGCGGGACTACAGTCGCGCTATGGCATCTGAATATGACGCAACGGAGTTTGTGGACACCGATTTTCAGGCGCATAAAGCGCCCGGAGCGTCCGCCAGCGACCCGCTCCGCCCGCCGACGCGCGAGGAGGTGGACCGCAAAGTGGTCGAGGCCCAGCAAAAGCTCGCCGAACTGAAACGCGCGCAGGAAAATTTGGAGCGCGAACGCGCCTCGTTGGAGGAATTGCGCCGGCGCCAGACGGAATTCCAGACCGGACGGCAGGAAATGATTCATAACCTGACGCGCGGGCTGGGTTTGCTGGAGGAAGCCGAGTTCAATACCCGCCGCGACGCCGAGCAAATGGTCAAAACCATCGGCGATTTCCGCGACGCCCTCAACAAGGTCCAGGCCATTCACGACGAGACGTGGACGAAGGAAAGTTTCAGCATCGAACTGACCCGCGCGCTCACCACCATTGAAAACGCGCGCATGGAATGGAACGCGGCGCGGCTGAAGGTTCCCGTCCTGTCCGGTCCGGCGCCGGAAAAGCCAAAAACCGAAAGCGCTCCAACCGTGGTTGCTTCGCCGCTGGCCGACGTCAGTTTCGGTCAATTGTGCAAATTCGGTCTGGCGATGACCTGGCCGCTGGTTTTGGTTGTGCTGGCTGCCATCGGCGTGCTAGTGGCAATTTTATTGTTGCGGCATTAAAGCCTGAAGACGTATGGCGTCCGCGAAGAAAAAGGTTAAAAAAAACGATCCGATTTCCGAACGCGCCAGCGCGCTGAACGACCAAATCGCCTCGCTCGAAGCTGAAATCAAGCGGCTTGATTCCCAGTTGCAACACACGCCCGTGCCGCGGCTGCGTTCCACCGCCGTGCCGCACGGCGCAACCGTCGCCCGTCCATCCGTTCCTCCTCCCGCCGCGTCGGAACCGGTTTTTGAAGAGGTAAAACCGTTGCGAACCGCCGCCGAAGCTGACACGCCAGACCATTTCAACGAACTCGGTGTGCGCAAATACGATTTGCCCGGACTTTTTGATCGGATCAGCCGCCACTTCCGCCGCCCGACCACATCCAATCCCCGGCTGGTCACGTACCTCGCCGCCGGTGGCGTTCAGGGACTGCGCCCGTTGCGCTACGAAAAACGCGTCGCCCGCAACCGGTTCATCGTGCTGGTGGCTGTGCTATTCCTGATTCTGCTCGGTGTCATCTCCCTCTTTGTCCACAACCACTGAATCGCATCCTATGAGAAATCCGATCACCGAATTATCCATTTCCACGTCCCACGGACAATTCAAGGCACATTATTCCGGCAAGGGATTGGCCGGACTGAATTTTCCGAATGGTAGGGCCGAGCTGCCGCTCGGCTCGGACGCGCTGCAGCGCGTCCCTAACCAAATCCGCGACTGGCACCGTGCAACTGAAACCGCGTTGAAAAGCACCCTCGCCGGACGCACGCCGAAGAACCTGCCGCCACTCGATTGGTCCGCTGGAACGGAATTCCAGAAAAGTGTCTGGAATGCTCTGCGGAGAATTCCCTTCGGCAAAACATGCAGTTACGGGGAGATTGCGAAACAAATCGGCAAACCCAGGGCCGTCCGAGCCGTCGGTGGCGCATGCGGCGCGAATCCGATTCCGGTTTTGGTGCCGTGTCACCGCGTGCTCGCAGCAAACAAAAAGCTGGGCGGCTTTTCCGGCGGATTAAATTGGAAACGAGCTCTGCTCGCGCGCGAAGGTGTCACCTTTGGAAACCGGGCGGAGTTTCGGCATTCCTGAATCACGCTTTGGCCAAGGATGGCAAAGCGCCTGCGCCAACGCGGCACCGTCTTGGACTGCGGCAGCCCTCTGCCGCTTTTTTACCCGTCGTGAATGCGAAAGTGCCAGAAGACTGGCGCAGTCCAAAACCCTGCGGCAGTTTGGACGGCTCAACGAAAGTTCACGGCCACGCAAGCTTGTTCGTAACCGGATCGGAGATTCCGGTTGCTATCTTCTGACTTCCGGCTTCTGAATTTGGCCGCAAAGCGTCCGCCACGGCCCGCGCCAGTTTCTGCCGGAACGCCGGCGTTTCAATCTGCCGCGCATCGCTTGGATTGGACAGGAAACCCGCTTCGATGAGCACGGCGGGACGGCGTTGTCCGCGCAGCACTTCAATGAATCTCGCCCGGCAGACACCGCGATCCTCCATCCCGGTGGCATTGAGCAGTGCTCCTTGTAGCCGGACGGCAAGCTGCAAATTCCGGGCATCGAAGGCATTATTGGGAAAACTTTCCGACCAAGGATCGCCATACCCGCGCGTCAACGTCGAAGGCATCCCGGTGGGAGTGAGACAATAAGTTTCAATTCCCGACGGTGTTTTATCCGGCGCGAGCGAATTGAAATGCAGACTGATAAACAAATCGGCGTGATGCGCCTCGGCAAATACGACTCGGGTGGCATTGGTCACGTAGCTGTCATTGGTGCGCGTCAGAAACACCTGCCAGCCCTCGTGCTCGAGCAAAGGCGCCAGCCGCAACGCCCAATCCAGCGTGAATTCCTTTTCAAATCGCCCGTCCAGGATGCTGTGCGTGCCGACGTTGGCGCCGCCATGACCGGGATCAATGACAATAATTCCATTGATTTGAGGCAGCGCCAAAGGCGGATCGCAGAGCAGCGGTTCTAAATTGGCCTGCAGGTCGCGTCCCTGCATGTAAATCTGGCCGTCAATGATTTGCGGTTCAAATCCAAGATGAATTTCAATGCCCTTCCAAGCTGCCTCCCGGCTGCCGATGGTCAGGACGATGACGCCGTTGGAAGAGCCGAGGGCGTAAGTGGTGACCGGCAGATTCGATAGCAGGTGCGGTTTGCCGATGCCGTGTTGCGCGGCCCAAGTATCCAGGGAAACCCAGGTGGTGATTGGTGTGACGGGCGCCGGTTTCTGAACCACGGGCGGCTCCCACTCTTCCGCATTGGTGGCCGGCGGACCCTGTAGCGGGGGCAGTACAATCGGCCTGACCGCTGCGGGTCCAAATGGGTTGTGTACGATGTTGGTGTTGACCCAGTTTAACGACAAAGATTTGCCGTCCGCGGTCGGACGGGCGGCGCCGGTGGCGCAAAGAAGCGCCACGACCCAGAAGATTCCTGCCAATTTGTACACTGGGTCATTGTGCGAAATGGCAAAGCCGACTCAAGATGTTTGTTCATTTACGATATGCGATTGACACGACTTGAGCCGAGCTATGTTCAAATCGCAAGCCGTGAATCGCAAATTCGCCGTTGTATTGTCGTTATGCTTGCCGTGAACGAACGTCGTCGTCATCATTTGTCGCATTGAAAATCTTGGTTGCCATCACCGGGGCCAGCGGCGCGCTGTACGCGCAACGCCTGCTCGACAATCTGGACCCGCAGACGCACGAAATCCACGTTGTGCTCAGCAATTACGCGCAGCAGGTCATCGCGGAGGAATTGCCGGGCGGATTGAAACTTCCCGCCGGGGTGAAGTCACACAATCTGAAAAGCATGAACGCGCCGTTCGCCAGCGGCTCGAACCCGCCCGATGCAATGGTGGTCATCCCCTGCACGATGGGGACGATGGGCCGCATCGCGCATGGTTACAGCGAGGATGTTTTGCTCCGTGCCGCGGACGTGGTGCTCAAGGAACGGAAAAAATTAATTCTGGTCCCGCGTGAAACGCCTTTGAGTCTCGTCCATGTTCGAAACATGGAACTGCTGCTGCAAGCTGGCGCGACGATCCTGCCGGCTAACCCGGGCTTTTATTCGAATCCAAAAACCGTCCAGGAGGTCGTGGATACCGTGGTTGCGCGCGTGCTGGATCATCTGGGGCTGCCGCAAAAGTTGGTCCCGCGCTGGAATGAAGAAAAAGAGTAACCACGGATGAACACAGATAAACACGGATGGAATGCTAATATTTTTGCTTTCATCGCAGTGTTTTATCCGTGTCCATCTGTGTCCATCCGTGGTTGAAATGTTTTCTATTGTTAAAAAATGGGGTTCGTTCGTCCGGTTCTCTCACACGGTTTTTGCGCTGCCGTTCGCGCTGGCGGCCATGGTTGTGGCCGCGCGCGACAACCGCGGCTGGCCGGGCTGGAAAACTTTCGGACTGATTCTCGCCGCGATGGTTTGCGCGCGAACCTGCGCCATGGCATTCAACCGGATTGTTGACCGCAAGTTCGACGCGCTCAACCCGCGCACCGCCAAACGCCATTTGCCCACCGGGCAAATCTCATTGGCCGGCGCCACTGCGCTTTGCATTTTGTCGGCGGGCGGCTTGGTTGTCATCGGCTATTTTCTAAATTCGCTCTGTTTTTATCTCTCGCCGGTCGCGCTGCTGGTGATTTGTTTTTATTCACTCACGAAACGATTCACGGATTACACCCACTTTTTTTTGGGACTTTCACTGGCGCTGGCGCCGGTTGGCGCGTGGCTGGCGGTAAAAGGCGGCAACATTTCAACGCTGGAAATCCTACAGATGGTTTCGCTGGCGCTGGCAGTCGTGTTATGGCTGGTCGGCTTTGACATCATCTACGCGTTGCAGGATTACGACTTCGACAAGTCGCATGACCTGCACTCGCTCGTCGTGGCGTGGGGACCGAAGAACGCGCTACAGGCGGCGTTTCTGGCACACATGCTCATGTGCGGACTGCTGTATGCGTTTGGCATGTTGTGCCGGTTCCGCATCGCGTATGTCGTTGGCTGGCTCATTATCGTCGGTTGCCTCGTGCTGGAGCACTGGATTGCGCGCCGCCGCAGCTTGAACTGGATCAATGTCGCGTTTTTCCGACTAAATGCAGTGATCAGCGTGGTCTTTCTAGTTGTCACCGCTACAGAAGTGATTTTTCAGGGCGGGTTCAGGCTGCGCTGAAACATCATTGATCGCCGTCCTACCGCCAATTCCGCTGCGAGCGCGCCGCCGGCTTCCGCCGGTGCTTCGAGTCCGATTCGCGGCCTTTCACGAAATGTCCCGCTTTTTCTCCCCCATCCCGAGCCAGCCGGAAATCCACCTGTTTCTTAAAACTGTCCACCTTGGCCACTTGCACCCGCACGTTGTCGCCCAGCCGGATGATCCGGCGGGTACGCCGGCCAACAAGCTGGCTCCGGTTTGAATCGAACAGATAAAAATCGTCCTCCAGAAGGGAAAGATGCACCAGCCCGCTCATCGCCAGACCTGGCACATCCACGAAGAAACCAAAATTACGCACATCCGTCACCAGCGCCGGGTACGGCGTCGGCCGCGATGACTTGAGCTGCGCCTTCAGAAAGGCATACAGCTTCACGTCTTTGCTGTCCCGCTCGGCGTCGGCGGAATTGCGTTCCGTGTCGGAAATGTGCTCCGCAGTTTCCTTTAATGAATGAACCGGGCCGTGGCTCTTTTGGAACAGCGCGCGATGCACCACCAGGTCGGCATACCGCCGGATGGGCGACGTGAAATGGGTGTATTTGGCCTTGGCCAGGCCATAGTGGCCGAGCGGCTCCACCGCGTAACGGGCGCGCATCAGTGACCGGAGAAATCCGATCTTGAGCGCCGCGCCGATGGGAATCGTGCCAAGCTTTTGCAGGAGTTTCTGGACTTCCGTCCGTTTCGTCAGATTGGCGCAGGGCACGTGATGGCTGAGCACTTCCTCGCGATATTCCTGCAACCGCCGTTCGTCCGGTTCCTCGTGCACACGGTAAATCGCCGGCACTTTCCGGCTCATCAATTGCCCCGCCACCGCCTCGTTGGCCAGCAACATGAATTCCTCGATTAACTGGTGGGAAACATCATTCTCCACCTTCTCGATGCGCTCCACCCGGCCCTGGTCATCCAGCCGGATTTTCATTTCAGGAAAATCCAGGTCCAGCGAGCCCGCCTTGAACCGCAGTCGCCGGATCCGCTGCGCCAGCGTGTTCGCGTCATGCAACATCTGGTCAATCCGTCCGTTTGGTTTCCGCTGTAGAATCGCCAGCACTTCCCGGTAGGTGAACCGGCGCTGCGAATGAATCACCGCCGGGTAAAATTCCGTCTTCAACACCCGGCCCTCGTCCGACACCAGAAACTCCACGCATTGGGTCAGGCGATCCACGTCCGGTTTCAATGAGCACAACTCGTTGCTCAATGCCTCCGGCAGCATCGGGATCACCCGGTCCACCAGATAAGTCGAATTGCCCCGCCGGCGCGCTTCGTTGTCCAGCGCCGTGCCCGGTTTTACATAATGCGACACGTCCGCAATGTGGACCCACAACTTCCATTGGCCCGGCGATATCCGCTGCAAACAAATCGCGTCGTCAAAATCCTTCGCGTCGTCCGGATCAATGGTGACGACCTGATGCTGCCGGCAATCTTCGCGCCCGGCCAGCTCGGCCTGCGCAATACTCGTCCCGATGGCCCGTGCCTCGTGCAACACCTCCTTCGGAAAATGCAACGGCAGATTGTGCTGGCGCAGCACCGACAACATGTCCACCCCTTCCTCGTCCGCCGCGCCGAGCACCTCGACGATTTCGCCTTCCGGGTTGGTGTGCCGCGATTCCCATTCATGCAGCTCCACCACGACCTTGTCGCCGACGCGCGCGGGCCGGCCAACGTCGCGTGGTGGCGGCACGTAAATGTCTTGCGGCATGCGCGGGTCATCGGGAATCACATAAAGAAACTCGCGGCCCCGCTGCAAGGTGCCGACGATTTGTGTCCGCTTCCGTTCCAGGATGCGAATCACCACGCCCGTTTCCTGGGCGAGCGGGTCGGAACGCAAGCCTTTCGCCCGGACATCGCGCCGCGCCAGCACGCGATCTTCGTGAAGCGCCGTGCCCGTGGCCTCCTGCGGAATCATGATCTCAGTCAAATCAGCATCGTCCGGCTGCAAGAAGCCTTTTCCCTGGCGATTGATGCGAATCCGGCCCGGGACGAGGTCCGCCTCGCGCGACTGGATGTAACGATTTCCTTTGGTGCGGGCGATCGTGCCGGACTGTTCCAGTCGGCGCAGCACCGTCTGTAACTCCTGCTGGCGATTCGGCGCCAGCCGGAGATGCCGGAGCAATTCCGGCACGTTGGCCGGCGCATAATCCCGCCGGCCCAGTAATCTTAAAATCTGCTCTTCCATAAATTCATCCCACAGCCTGTGAAAGTCTTTGACACAACTATGAATGATTTTGGGCGCATTGCCAGCGCCGACTGAAAGGGATTGGCGATTCGCGGTTAAACTGCTTGCACAACAAACTCACTTTCCCAAACCCGCGATTGCTGCTAATTTGCCGTTCGTGGATTTTTTCATTCAACGGAGCGAGTTGCGGGACCTTTACGACAAGGTCGCCGCCGCCGAACGGATTTCTGAGGCCGACGCCTTGCGGCTGTTTGAATCCAAGGATTTGAATGCGGTTGGTGCCATAGCGGACCTGGCGCGCCAGAAGAAGGTCGGCAATCGCGCCAGTTACATCATCAACCGCTACGTCAACTACTCGAATTATTGCATCCTGTCGTGCCAGTTCTGCTCGTTCGCGCGCAAGAAACGTGACGCCGACGGATTCCAATTTACCATTGAGGAAATCGTCGAAAAGGCGCGCGAAGCGTTAAAGCTTGGCATCACCGAATTGCATATTGTCGGCGGACTGCATCCGTCGCTGCCGTTCAGTTATTACACCGACATGCTCAAGGCGCTGCGGGCTTTGAATGATGAAATGGGTGGAACAGGCGTCTCGCCTGTTCCGTCCGGCGTCGCGCCGGACGGGATGGGAAAATCCACGCGTCGCAATACAGGCAATCGAAACACAAATGAACGCTCCTCGGTTCCGGCCAGCGGGACGCTGGCCGGTGCAGGCGGGACGCCTGCGCCACCCAAGCTGCATTTGAAATGCTTCACCGCGATTGAAATTCTCCACCTCGCCTGGCTCGCCAAAAAATCCGTTGAGCAAACGTTGATTGAATTGAAAGCCGCCGGGCTGGATTCACTCACCGGCGGCGGCGCGGAAATTTTCCGCAAGGAAGTCCGCTTGGCCATTGCCAAGGGCAAGGAATCCGCCGAGGAATATCTGGACGTGCATCGCACGTGGCATCGCATGGGCGGACGCAGCACCTGCACCATGCTCTACGGCCACGTCGAATCGCTGGCCGACCGCGTGGATCATCTGCGCCAATTGCGCGCCTTGCAGGACGAGACGCACGGCTTTTGTGGCTTCGTGCCGCTGGCGTATCACCCGGACGACAACGACATTCCGGTCGAGAAACCCCCAACTGGATTTGACTCGCTCCGCACCATCGCCGTCAGCCGCGTTTACCTCGACAACTTCGACCACATTACCGCGTACTGGATTGGTCTCGGTTTGAAGCTGGCGCAGGTGGCGTTGAGCTACGGCGCGGACGATTTGCACGGAACCATCATCGAGGAACACATCTTTCACATGGCTGGCGCGACCTCGCCGCAGTTGCAAACCGAGGCGGCGATGCTCAAAGCCATCCGCGAAGCCGGCCGCACGCCCGTCCAGCGCAACACCTTTTACGAGTCTATCAAGGTTCTGGAAAATCCGCCGACAGCGGAAGCGGCTGAAAACTCCGCGCACTCGAAAATGCTGGAAGACAATCTGGCGACGGCGTGATTATGCGACTTTTGTTAAGTCCTTCTGTAACAACTGACTCATCAGAACTCCAGTTGCTTTACGATAAAGCAATGACCGAAGCCATAGAGTTATACATCGTCCTTTAAGTGCATGGATTTATATTAATTCCCAAATTTTTAAGTCCCACAGGGACGAAAGAATTCACGCTGCCGAAAATCCTGTTTGCCCGTGTCCCCGGCAAGGGTTAATGTTGTGCCGTGAGCCACGAGGCCATCATTGCCAAAATTGAATCGCTGCCGGAGGAATACCGGAAGCAGCTTCTGGCGTTTCTCAATTTTCTGGCTGAACAATCGAGTCAGTTGGCGCCATCCACAAAACCACCCGGTTTCAAGTTTAATTGGGCCGGCGGCTTCGCCGACCTTGGCAAACAATTCACCGCCGTCGAATTGCAGCACAAAGCAAACGAATGGCGATGAATTTGGCAATCGCGACACAAGACCAACATTTCGCGCGGGCAAAAGGCGAAGTGGAGGTCCAGTTTCTTTGAGCCCGCTTTGGCGCGTGAAATCTTCAGAAGAACCAAAACGAAACGGTGTCGGTCGAACGCGGTGTTTCAGTGGTGTGTTAATCCGCTATCTGCCGTTGTCTTTCCTTTCGATATTGCTCCTGACTGGCTGTTCGACCGTGGTGACGTACCACCCCAACCTGCCCGTTGGACCGGCCAAGCCGGCTGGCTATCCCGTCCCGGTTTACACGGAGCGCGACACCGTTCCCCGTCCTTGCCAATTAATCGGCACCGCTTCCATTGGCGGCGGCGAGTTCACCATGTTTGGCGGCTCGGTCGAGAGCGAGATGAAAAAGCTGATGCAAACCGCCTGGGAAAAGGGCGCGGATGCGGTGCAGATGACTTCGGTCGGGCAACCGGATTTTTCGCATTCGAGTTTTCGTCTGACGGCCAACCTGCTTCGCTATGCGGACACTTGGGAGACCGTTCCCATTTCGGCAGCGGAATTTGCAGCTTACCTCGTCAAGAACCAGCAACACCTCGACCCGATTGAAGGTGTCTGGGAAGGAGACGAAATCGCTCCGATTACCATCGGCATCATGCGGGACACTTCCATGCCCGGCCGGGATTTTGTCGGTTTTGTTCTCAATTCAGAAAATCCGGTCTGGCATGAGGGGTACAAGAAAATTGACATCAAGCGCGGACCCCAGCCCGGAAGTTACATTTTCGATTATTACCTCGACAATTTCAACAAACGGGAGGCGACTGTTATTTTGGGTCAAAGCGGGACGTTCTCTTTGATGATTCCGACTTCCGACGAAAAACCGGATTTCATTAGCTATTACAAAAGCCAGTAGCGCAATGTCCTCCACCGAAACTTCCCGCTTCCGTATTGGCTCGGTGGCCTATCTTAATGCCGTGCCGCTCACACGCGGCATGGAGGACAAGGTCATTTTCGCCACGCCTGCCCGGCTCGCCGAACTGCTCCGCCGCAACGAACTCGACGCCGCACTGGTCAGCACGGCGGAGGTGCTGCTCACCGACCGTTACGATATTCTGGACGGCATTGCCGTGGCCTCGCTTGGCGAGGTTTACAGCGTGCTGCTGGCGCATCGCCATCCGCTGGCGGAGTTGAAGGAGGTTTATTGTCATGCCGCGTCGTTGTCGGGTTTGAATCTTTTGAAAGTTCTGCTGGCGGAACGCGGGCTGAAGCCGGAGTTCAAACCGCTGGCCAATCCACGCAACGCGGCGGAATACGATGCCGTGCTGCTCATTGGCGACCCGGCGATTGATTTTCAGCGCGCGCCGCACGAGCACGAAATCCTCGATCTTGGCTCGGCATGGCTGGAATTAACGAAGCTGCCCTTTGTGTTTGCTGTCTGGGCCTTGCAGCGTGGCATTGAAAATTCAGAGTTGCGCCAACAGCTTCGTGATGCGCGGGATTTCGGCGTGGACACGCTGGATTGGATTATCCGCAACCGCACCGAATACGATTACGATTTTCGGAAGGATTACTTCGACTGGCACATTCATTATCACCTGGCCACGGACGAGAAACGCGCCATCGCCAAATTTGCCGAATTACTCCGCAAGCACGGACTCGGCCCAGTGTTCGAGCCGAAATTTGTTTCTTGATGGGAGGGTCGCCGTGTCGGCGACCCAAAATGGGGACGGCGGTACGCCGTCCCTCCCCTTAATTATTTCGAGTTTTTTTCCAACTTCGCCAGCGTTTCTGGATCGCGCACATCCACCCAACACCCTCGGATTTCCAATCCGGCAAATTTTTGTCCGGCGGCAACCATGGCGCTAATGGCGTCGGTCAGTTCGTACTCGCCGCGCGGCGATTTTTGCAGGCGCGCCGTGAAGTCGAACAATGACGGTCGAAAAACGTAGATGCCGGCGTTATACCACGCTGGATCGTCAGGCTTGAGCCAGCCGTCCCGGCGCAATTGTTCCAATTGTGCCGGCGACGGTTTTTCCACCAGCCGCTTCAGACAAAATTGTTCGTCAAAAAAATTCAGGCCGCCCTTGGTCACGTCTTCGCCGCCCGTGACGGTAACGACGCCGGCAAATTCGCCATCGTTGTACCGCCGGAGCATTTGTGGATACGTCTCCGGCGGAACCAGAATGTCGCCGTACGTCAGCAAAAACGGCGAATCCCCGACAAATTCCTTCGCCAGTTCCGGCGCCCTGCCGGTGCCGTCCTGAACCAGTTGCCGGCCAAACGCAATGTGCGCTCCGAGTTTTTTGCCGTCGCCAAAATGCGTTTCGATGACTTCACCGCGCCAGCCGATGACGATGAAAATGTCGCGAATGCCCGCCGCCAGAATTCCCATGACGATATGTTCGAGGATGGGTTTGCCCTGCACGCGGAGCATGGGCTTGGGTAACTCGTTGGTGAGTTCCTTCATGCGGGTGCCCCGGCCGGCGGCAAGAATGACGGCTTTCACCGGGAAATTTTAACCACAGATGGACGCGGCTTGCCACGCTGAAATTTTAATGAAGGCGGGATGAACACGGATAAAAACAAAAATTTCCAGGATTCATTCGGTCCATTCGCCGGTTTTCAAATACGGCTTTAATTTTTCCTTGAGCGTTTCGCGCCCGCGATGGATGAGCGATTTGGTGGCGGAAAGCGAGCAGTCCAGAATCTTGGCGATTTCCTCGTAGCTCAACTCCTCCTGCCGGCACAGCAGAATGGCGGTGCGCTGGTTTTCCGGCAAGTCAGCCAGCGCCTCCTCAATTTTTTTGGCCAGTTCGCCGTGCAGCAGTTTGTCCGGCGGCAGGATGTTGGTTTTGTCCTCGAACTGCTGGCGGGGCTGGTCTTCGTGTTCGGCGTGAGCTTCCTCCAATGAATCGGCGGGATGACGCGAACGGCGCCGGATTTCGTTCAGGCACAGGTTGCGCGCGATGGTGAACAGCCAGGTGGAAAATTTGGCGCGCGATTCGTAGCGTTTGGCCGACTTGTAAACCTGGAGAAAGACGTTTTGCGCAAGGTCCTCGGCTTCGGCTTCATCGTGCAAGGTGCGATAGACGAGGTTTATCACCGGTTGTTTGTATTTTCCCACCAATTCCGCGAACGCCGCCCGGTCGCCGCGTTTGACGCGCAGCATCAGGAGAGCATCGGGATCAGGATGAACCGGCATTGCCAAACTTTAGAATAGACACGGGGCGCGCGACAAGGTTTCGCTCGCCCAATCCTCCTCGTCCTCGTTGTCGTAATGGTAATCGGGAATTATCGGGAAGGGGGACGAGGACGAGGAGGAAAACGGAGAACATAGCATGGCTTGCTTTCAAACCATTTTGTTCGCAATTTGTGCGCCCGTGCAGGACTTAATCAGAAAAATCGAGGGGGATGCCGAGGCGCGCTTGCAGTTTCCCGTGGATGCCGCCGCCGCGGAAAGGCTTTCGCGTTACAAGGGTTTTCTTAAAGTGGAAACGCACCGGCTCAAGCTGTGGCACCGCGGCGGAGCGGGCGGACGCGAAATCTGCCAGGCGCGCGCGGCCATGCTCGATGCGTTGTTGCGGCATCTTTGGAGGACTGCGCGCAGCAGTCTGTCGCCCCTGGCGCAAAAGGAATTTCCACCACTGGCACTGGTCGCCATCGGTGGTTATGGCCGCGCGGAACTAAACCCGTACAGTGACGTTGATTTCATGTTTCTGCACGACGGACAGGTTGCTGCCGGCAAGCCGCTTCCTTGTTTATCCCGGCTGATTGACGGCGTGCTCTATCCACTGTGGGATATCGGCCTGAAAGTCGGCTATGCCGTGCGCAACATTGACGATTGCGTGAAAGTGGCCAACACCGACATGCAGTCCAAAACCTCGCTCATCGAGGCGCGTTTGATTATCGGCCACGAGGCGTTGTTCAAAAAATTCCAGCGGGCCATCGTTGCCAAATGCGTTGCCGATTTTGATAAAAAATACATCGTCGCGCGAATCGAAGATCAGGAAGCACGCCACGTCAAATTTGGCAACTCCGCCTCCATGCAGGAGCCGAACGTCAAAAACGGCTGCGGCGGCCTGCGCGATTTTCAGAATCTGTTGTGGATGGCGCTTTTCAAATATCGCGCGCGCACGCTGGGTGAACTGGAGGCCCGCGAATTCGTCAGCAAATTTGAACATCGCCAACTTGAAGCCGCCTATGACTTTCTGCTGCGGGTGCGGACGGAATTGCATTATCAAACCAATCGCGCAATGGACGTGCTTGGCAAAAATCTACAGCCAGCCGCGGCGCTGGGCCTCGGTTATGGCGAGCGTTCGCCGAGCAAACGGATCGAAAAGTTTATGCGCGACCTTTACACGCACATGCGCAACGTTTTTCTCATCACGCGCACGCTGGAACAGCGCATGGCTTTAGTGCCGGTCACCCAAAGAAGGCTTTCGTTGCGCGCGTGGCTGCCCAAACGTCCGGCACCGCCGCCGGTGGACGGCTTTTTGTTCACGGACGGCGAAATTCGCGCCGCCTCCAGCCGCACTTTCAAGGAGCAGCCCCAGCGTCTTATGCGCGTCTTCCTATACGCGCAACAGCGGCAATTACAGCTGCATCCCGACCTGGTGCAGCTCATTCGCAACCAGCTTTCGCTGGTGGACCGCGAGTTCCTGAACGACGCGCACGTGCGGGAGACGTTTTTGACCATTCTCGAACAGCGCGGCAGCGTGGCACCTGTTTTGCGCGCCATGCACGAGGTGAATTTGCTCGGCAAATACATTCCCGAATTCGGCAAGCTCACCTGTCTGGTGCAGCATGAATTTTACCATCAATACGCCGCCGACGAGCACACGCTGGTCTGCTTGGAACAACTCGACCGCATTTGGGAGGCCGAGGATCCGCCGTATAAGAACTATGCGCCGCTGTTCCTGGGTCTTGAGCGCCCCGGCGTGCTGTATCTGGCATTACTGCTGCACGACGTGGGCAAGGCGGATCACCGCAAAAAGCGGGGCCATCATCCCGAAGCGAGCGCCGAAATGGCCAGGCGGGTCGCCAAACGGCTTCGGCTTGACGGCGCACTGGCACACACGTTGCAGGTTATCATCGAAAACCATCTGCTCATGGCCAACGTTTCACAACGGCGCGACCTCGACGATGCCGCGATCATCCGCAATTTTGCGCGGAAGATTGAAACTCCTGAGGCGCTAAATCTGCTCACCTTGCTGACGTTTGCCGATTCACAGGGAACGAGCGACAAACTTTGGAACGGTTTCAAAGATGCGTTGCTGTGGCAGTTGTACACCCGCGCGATGATTTTGCTCACGGGTGGCACCGAATTCATCCGCGCCGAGGCGGAACAGCGCGAAACCCTTTTACAGGAAGTCCGCCAACTGGCCAAATCGTTGAGCGACGAGGAAATCACCACGCATTTCGCCACGTTGTCGCCGCGCTATTTTCAGGTCCGCACCGCCCGGGAGATTATTGACGATCTCGAGTTGGCGCACCGTTTCATGAACCAGCTCATCCTTGAAGATGAACGCGTGCTTTCGCCGATCACCGCCTGGCGGGACGAAACGGACCGCGGCTACAACGCCGTCAAAATTTGCACGTGGGACCGCGCCGGGTTGTTCAGCAAAATTGCCGGTTCGCTCAGCGCCGTCGGGTTGAATATTCTCGGCGCGCAGATTTTCACCCGCGCCGACAGCATTGTGCTCGACACCTTTTTCGTCAACGATGGCCGCACGGGCAATCTGGCGACGCGCCGGCAACATGACCAGTTTGCCGAATTGCTGGAAAAAGTCCTGACCGATGAAGAGGTTGATCTGCCGGCCCTCATCGCGCGCCAGATCACCCAACAACCAGCTTATCTGCCGTACACCGGCGAGCACCTGGAAACGCAAATCCACTTTGACAACGAAGTGTCCGAGACGCGCACGCTCATCGAAATAGAGACCGAGGATCATCTTGGCCTGCTTTACATGATTTCCCAGACTCTTTCCAAACTGGCGGTGGACATCGTGAGCGCCCGCATCGTGACCGAGCGCGGCGCCGCCATTGACAGTTTTTACGTTTGCGAACTGAATGGCGACAAAATCATTTCCTCCGAACGGCAGCTTCGGATTGAAGACCAGTTGCGCAACGCCATCAATCATCTCCGCACCGCCGCGACGTAAAGCCTCGTTAAACTGTTGCCACCCCGCAGCCAGTCTGGTAAAAGCAGAAAGGCAAGGCGTGCCGATGGGGCTCATGTAACGGGCGTGCCGCGCCGAAGTTCCGCAAACGGAACCAAGGCGGGTGTGGTTCAGTGGTAGAATGCGGGCTTCCCAAGCCTGAGATGAGGGTTCGATTCCCTTCACCCGCTCCAATCTTTATATTCAATAACTTACGCAGATTTAAGCCTACAAATAGGCCAAGTCATAACAGATAGTCATAACAAATCGCCTAAAATCGGCCATATCGCGGAGTCTAAATCTTGTCGCCATGTGAGCGGGCAACGGACTGAAATTTGCGACTGGTAGCAATCCTTATTTCGCGGGCGACCGTCCCCACCATGTCCTACCCGGTAGGGGAAATTCGCATCTCTCATCCATCCTGGAGTCCCGCCTTTTGAGTGAAACGCCATTCTTGACATTCTACGTCATTGGCGTATGTTGGCGGCAATGGTCTTTGAAGAATTTGCGCCATTTACCCGTCGAGTGGTGGATTTGCTGGACGATGATGATTTGGCGCGGGTGCAAGGGCTGCTGCTGGCGCGGCCTGACGCGGGCAAGGTGATTCCCAAGTCGGGCGGGTTGCGGAAATTGCGCGTGGCAGCCAAAGGACACGGCAAGCGCGGCGGAGCGCGGATGATTTATTACTGGGTGGTTGCCCGCGACCGGATTTTGATGTTGGACATTTACGCGAAGAACGAAAAGGAAGATTTGAGCGCGGGCGAATTGAAACAACTGCGAACACTGATTGAGGACTACAAGACATGAACAAAGAACGATTTGAAGAATTGAGCGAAGCACTCCGGCAGGCGAAGGCCGTGCGCCGGGGCGAAGCCGCGCCGTCGCGCGTGTGGAGCGTGACGCGGGGGAGCAATGGACAACTCCACCGCCGCCAGCTTGATCCCAAAGAGTATCAGCGAGCGCGCCGGGTGGAGTGGGAAAAATCCATTCCGGCCACGCGGACGCGGCTGCGGCTGTCGCAAAACAAGTTTGCGGAATTGCTCGGCATTTCCGTCAAGACACTGCACAACTGGGAACAAGGGCGGCGCAAGCCGACAGGCGCGGCGCGGGTGCTGCTGCGCGTGGCGTCGCGTCATCCCGAAATTGTCTTGGAAGAGGCAATGGCGTGAGCAAAACGACCTATGGGCGAACTTTGACTTGCGGCTGGCGATGGCGTGAAAGGCGAACTATGGCTGATTTATTGCCCGACAGCGCGGAAAAAGTTAGCGGGTACTGTAGTTGTGTTGGTCACGACAAAACTCCAGTTGCCGTTCACATCCGCCGGGTTGGTGAGGATGGACTGCCAATTCACCGGCGGCGTCAGGTTGGTTGCCGATTGCAAAATGTAGGGATAGCCCGGTGTGCCAGTCAGTTGCAGAGTTAATTGTTGACCGTTGATGCTGCTGGCGCTGAAATTTTGTGGCGGAAGAAAAACTGTCAGCGCAGCCAATGAACTTGTGACGCCGCCAAAATCATTCGTCACCACCACAAAATAATTTCCCGCGTTGCTATTGGCGACAGCCAGCAATATCAGGTTGGTGCTGGTTTGGCTCGAAACGCTGATGGAAGATGGAGCACCGATTTGAATCGTGGGCGTCGTGGTGTAGCCGAATCCTGCATTGGTCACGACGATGGCCGTCACCATTTGGTTGCTGACCACAGCATAGCCGCTGGCCCCACTCCCGCTTCCGCCCACAAACAAAACTTGTGGCACGGCCAAATAACCCGCCCCGCCGCTGGTCATGTTTGCCGCCAGCACAAAACCATTGGTGACGAAAGGCTCGGCGGCAACGTTGCTTTGCGTTCCCGAAACCGTCCACCATTGATAGCTCAATGGAGCCGTCCCGCTGGCGGTGACATTGAAGGCGGCGTTGTTGCCTAGCGCGACATTCACGCTTTGCGGCTGCTGAACGATGGTTGGGCCGCACACAACAGTCAGATTTGCAACGCTGCTGGTAATGCTGCCGCTCGAATTGCTGATGAGCACTGAATAGTTCCCGGCGTCGTTCGTTCCAGCCGAACCGATGGTGTAATTGACACTCGTGGCGTTGGGTAGATTTGCGCCATTGAATTGCCATTGATACGAAAAAACGCCCGTGGTGGACAATGCAACATTGAACGATGCCGTCTCGCCACTAACCACAACTTGGCTCATCGGTTGCAGGGTGATATAAGCCACGGTCAATGCCGCATTTGAACTTGCCGTGCTGCCAAAAAGATTCGTGACCGTCACCGAATAAAGCCCGGTATCGTTTGTGGCGGCGTTGTTCACCGTGTAATCGGCATTGGTCGCCCCGGTGAGGTTGGTTCCGTCAAACGCCCATTGATAGCTCAATGGTGCCGTGCCGCCAGACGCGACTGCAAACGAGAACGAACCGCCCAAGAGCGCGTTTTGATCCAACGGCTGCATGGCGATGTAAACAGGCATATTCAACACCGCCACGCTGCTTGTGACGCTGTCCAATGGACTGGAGATAATAACCGAATAACTGCCGATGTCGTTGGTGGTCACGTTGGCTAGCGTCAGCGTGGGCAGATTTGTTGAAGCCAAATTGTTGCCATTGAACAACCATTGGTAGCTGAATGGGCCGGGGCCGGAAGCCGAAACGCTGAACACCGCCGTCCCGCCATTGGTGATGATTTGAGAGGCAGGCTGTTGCGTGACCAAAATCGGGACGACGGCGAGACTCGCCACACTACTCGTGACACTGCCGTAGGTGTTGGACAACACCACGGAATAATTTCCAGCATTGTTTGTCGTGACCGCGTTCAAGTCCAGCGTTGTGTTGGTTTGACCAATCAAGAAACCATTTGGCGGGTCAATCTGAACCATCGGCGGGTTGGTATAGCCCGACCCTGCGTTCGTCACTGTGATGGCTGTAACCATGCCGTCGCTGACGACTGCCGTCCCTGCCGCCCCGCTACCGCCACCACCGATAAAATTCACTTGCGGGATGGTGGTGTAACCGGAACCCGCATTGGTGACGAAAACACCGTAAACAAAGCCAAATAACATCTGCGCGTACGCACTGGCAGTCGTTTGAAGATTGCTATTGCTGAAATACCATTGGTAGCTGATCGGTGTCGTTCCGAAGGCGGCAACCGTGAAGGTTGCATTGCTTGAAATGGGCACCACCTGATTCTGTGGTTGTTGTGTAATTGAAGGTGGATTTGTTGGGTTTACAACCGCCGGTGTGAGTGGCGGAAGTCCATTTTGTGTCAGGAAATTGACATCAAATGCCCATGCACGAGTTGGAATATCATAATAATTACCGGGAGTCTGCCAGAAATTTGTGGCGAAGCGGCTTTGGAACAAAACAATGATGGAACCATTGTAAGTCAGGGTGTCCCCGGTCCAATCTTCCAACAAGCGGAGGAAATTTTCCACGCCACCGCTGTAGTGCTTTATGCCGTTGACCGTGGCGGATGGCACAATGCCTTCCAAGGTGGCAGCGTTGACGGTGGTGTTCCCGGCGTTGCGTGAACTGAGGGCGGTGCTGGAATTGTAACTATCGCTCCAAGTCGTGGAAAGAACGGTAATGGAATCCGCCATAAGGCCCGCCGGCACCGCGTTGACCACATTCGTTCCATTATTCAGCGATGAGCCGTTGGCGTTGTAATTGCCCAAAACATAGATCGGAAACGGCGTGGCAACCGTAAGACCCTGAGCCGGGAGAGTACCTCCATTGGCCATCCGCACAGCGGGAAGTTGCGAACTGCTCAAAGGGACGCTGTTGTAAACATAAATGGAATTGATGTAGTGCCCTTTGCTGGTGCTGCCGCTGTTGTTCTGGTTGTTATAGGTTGCTCCGCTACTGGAGAGCCAGGAGTTGAAAGCGGCAACGTTAATCTGGACGGCCTTGACCGTGTCGGATTCGCGATAATCGTAGAACGAAACATTGGTGGCGAACGAGTAGTATTTGTTCGTTACACCGCTGACGACATTCGTCGCATTATAGGGGATGGTAGTCAATTGATTCACATTATTGCTGTTTTGATAAAAAGCCGAAATGGTGCCACTGGAGGAATTTGAAATGATAATATCAGCCTCATTGTAAAGGTATATCTGACCAACGGGTGAATTGGGATCTATCCCCGACGGCGGCAAATCAAGGATGACAGCAGCATTAGTAGTATAATTCGTTCCTGCCGGCAGAATCAATGGAAATGGAGAAACATTGAGAACAGGAGAGAGAGGGTCGAGATATACGACGGTTGGATTGGGCGTGCTTGATTGCTGATCATTGGGGCTGCGAGTGTAAAAAATGTTGGTCGCCGTTGTTTCGACTTTATCCTCAAAGGTCAAAATGCCAGCAGGGTCGGCCCAAATGGTTCCGTTACAGAACACATCACCGTTGACGGTCATGTTCGCCCCCGGACAAATTTCCATATCCGTGTTGTAGAATATGGCGAATTGAAAAACCGGCAACACTTGTGAGAGCAGTGAGGTGGAACAAATGGCCACTGCGATCAGCACCAACCAAAAGAGTTTGGTTTTCAAACCACCTTCGTTGTGAAACAAAACGGCTGGCAAATCAAGTCAATTGCGTCATTGGCGTCAATCGGCGATAATGGCGGCAATTTATGGCGGCAAAAGAAGCGATGCCAGGACGCATTGGGACTGCGCCTGTCTCCGTTGGGACAACAGAGGAAAGGCAGACCGAAAAAGTGCAATCAAGCAACAGGTATCACAAGGTTTGGTGGGGAAGTTTATGAGAAAATTATGGAGCGCGCTAAATCACCCGACCCGGAAGTAAGTTCACGCGGCCCGATGGCGTTGCAAACACTCGCTCACATGGCCATCAACATAGAGCCATTCACTCGGCTGCTTGATGGATCGTCAAAGGAACAATTTTCAGTCGCTTGTCCAAATCTAAAAATAGGGGGTAAAAAATATAACTCACCCCCCCGTTTTTCGTCGCGCCTTCGTCGTAGAGTTGCCCTGTTACGAAGCGATGTCGCCTAGTAACAAGCAACCTATGCGAAAATCAAAAACTACCGAGCGCGGCGGCGAAATGACCGCGCAGAAAATTCAAGTTCCGCCCGTCAGTGACGCGCCGCAATTTCCACCGGATTTCGTGAGGCTCCCGCGCCCGAAAATGCGGTGTGCGATAACTGGATTAAGCAGGTCGTCACTCAATGATTTGATTGCCGCCGGGAAAATCCGCGCCGTGAAATTGAGAAAGCGCGGCGCGGCTAGAGGCGTGACCCTTATCAATCGGCAAAGTCTTTTGGATTTTCTTCACGGCCTCGAAACACAAGGCAATGAATGACCCGCGAGCTTTCATCAATAGACCGGGCGCGGGCTTACCTCGCCAAAATGCCGGATGCGGTGTCCGGCGCGGGCGGACACAATCAAACTTTTGCCGCCGCCTGCAAACTGGTGAAGTTTGGCTTAACGCCAGATAAAGCATGGCCGCTGCTTCTGGAATACAACCAACGTTGCCAACCGCAATGGAGCGAGCGCGAGTTGAAACATAAATTAGACGATGCTTTCCGCCGCGCCACGACGCGCGCCGGTTTGGTTCCGCGTCATTCGCGTTTCCGATTCGTGGACAAGCCCAAGGTCAAAATTGATCCGCCAATCGCCGTTGAAAATTTTCTGAAAGGGTTCCGTTGCGGCGCGGGCGATTTGGTTGCAGCCAGCACTTGCAAAATTCCCCCGCTGATTTGCGGCGGGCATTTCCACCGGCAAGGGGCGTATCTGATAGACCAATTATTCGAGCCGTCAGAGCTTGTGAACATCGTCAGCAATTCGATTATTGAAAATGACAAAGCCAGACCCGCCGATGCCGGCCTGACATTGGAGCGCACCGAATGGGAAAAAAGATTGCTCAATCCTGTGACGTGGCAAGCGGGCGGCGCATGGTTGCGGATGAACCCGCTTGACGGGCAAGGAGTGGCCGACATGAACGTGGCGGCGTTTCGTTTCGCGCTTGTTGAATTCGACAGGAGGCGCATAGGCTCAAATTTGAGGCACCGGCCTCGCACCGTTCAATAAACGCAAGGATGCTGGTGAGAATCGGCACTTTTGGCAGGGCACGCGTGACTCCTTAAAGGAACAAGGATTTTATGCTTCGCTTGTGCTAACCGACTTGCGAACCCAGTGCTAACCTCGTTGCTAACATCCGTGCTAACCGTGGTGCTTCATGTGTTGCTAACCGCGTTGCGAAGCCGGTGCTAATCATCTGAACGCAATTGCGGCATGGCGTGCGCGTGAATCAGGCGTGGCATTGTGGGTCGCCGTGCGGCGCGTCAATCTCTTGCTCGCCCTGTCACCCTTCTGCGCTCCAAATTGACTCGCCGCCCGGCTCCGGGGATTCGCCTGTATGATTCCGCGCACGGAGAATTCCTTTACTGATTTGGTTACGACTTGCAGTACGTGATTAACAAATGGCTGCAAATCAGACAGATACCACTCGCATAAGGATTCTTTTGCAAAATTCACCCGGCGGGTTAGATACCGAACCCCAAAGCTTTTCCATGCGAAACTGAAAAATTCGGTGTTAAACATAAAAACGCGATTTTATGGAGATCAAGAGTTTGCCCTATTCATATTTGACAAACCCGGCAAATGAATACAAATTGTCTCTGTGCGCATCATTAAAGAGGCGTTTCTGGTGGCGGCAGGGCGGGAACATTCTCCGGCGGCTCGTCACTTGGACGTTTGGCGCAAGACGGTCAAGGCGGCAACGTGGCGCAACCTAGTGGACGTGCGGCGAAGTTACCCGGACACGGACGCCGTGAAAGTCCGCAGTGGGCGGACGGTGTTGGTTTTCAACATCCGCCGGAACGATTACCGGCTGATTGCGGCGGCGCATTTCAACCGCCAGATCGTCTATACGCTGCGCTTTATGACGCACGCCGAATACAGCAAAGAGCGCTGGAAAGAGACATTATGAAAACGACAAGCTCGAAAATTGAATTTGCCCGGCTGCCCAAAGACTACGCCGGACTGTGCCGGATGCTCACGCCGCGTCCGATCCACGACAAGGTGGAGTTTGAAAACGTCACGGAAATCACCGATGCAATGGCCGGGCACAAGCTGACGCCAGACCAAGAGGATTATTTCGACCTGCTCTGCCGCCTGATTGAAGATTACGAAAAAGAACAGGGCTTGCCCGCGCCGAAGGCCAGTGGCTTGGACGCCTTGCGTCATCTTTTGGACGCGCACGACATGAGCGCGGCGGACTTGGCGCGGCTGCTGGGCGTTCACCGCACGCTGGGCGGGATGATTCTGCGCGGCGAACGGCAGTTGACGCTGGCGCACGTCCGCACGCTGGCGAAGCATTTCAGCGTGTCCGCCGATTTGTTCCTGCCGTAAAACGTTGGCCGCGTCCCCAAACAGTCCGCAACCGCATTACTGCCGAGCGCGTGAATCAACTATGAATAAACTTACATTTATTTCCATTGTTGCAGCGATGATTTGCGGCTGCAATCAATCAGGATTGAGAACCGAGACGTATGACTCAAAATTGACTCCGGTAATCAACTACCTTTCTCAACTCGGCCAAGATTTGTTCGTCCGTGATGTTTGGAAACAAATTGCGATACTGGCAAATAGCTTTCCAGGTTTTGTTGGCAAGGATTGAAAGGCCACGCCAGCGTGAGCGTGGCGAGCCGGATTTTCCAAATCGGATTTTGCGGATGAGGGCGCGGGCTTGCTCGCCTCGCAATCCATTGATATACACCAACAAAATGAAAATAAAATTATGATCCCGCCTCTCCCACTAAAAACAATCTGCCTGTGCGCCCTAGCGTCTTTGATTTTGAGCGGCTGCGCATCGCCCCAGGGGAATTTCAAGACCATGAAAGACCCCGCTTATCACGGCCCCCCGATGAACAAGGTCTTGATCGTGTCGCTTAACGAAGACATGGCTTCGCATTTGGGGCGCGACTTTTCCAATCGTTTGCTCACCCGGATTAACCAGTCTCTTTCCCAAAGAGGTGTGTCCACGGAAATCGCCCATCAGGACAAGGAAGCTTTGGACCCGATGGCGCCGGTCAAATCCGCGGCGGCCCGTTTTCATCCACAACAGTTGTTCTATGTCGCAGTCACTCGTGTGCTCAGTAGCAATGAGGAGCACCCTGCAACCATAAGCGGTTTGCCTCAGTTTGCGTCCGAAGTGTCAATCGCCATCGCGTTCAGTCTGACAGACGTGCAAAGCAGGAAAACAATCTGGCGTGGAGAACTTCAGTTTAGCGCTGTTCCCGCTCCCGAAGACGTGGCCGATCAACTCATCAAGCAGCTTGAAACGGAACAGTTGCTTTGAACGGAAATTTTCACTTAGTTCTCTCAAGCCCCAACCTCCAGGTTTGGCGGGCGCCTTGACGACCGGTAGAAATTCAAATGCCTTTGTCTCTTCTTTCGGAAACAAGCCCGATGCAACGAACGACAGGCCCGACAATACGTCCATCGGGAAATGACTCTACGAGTTTTTGCCAGTTGCCTACTTCGGAAAACTCAGGTCCGGCTGTTGCACTCACGGAGTAGAAGGTTTGGGCTTGATTTGTAAACGCAATTGTTTCGTCCGCTTTTGAGCGTCGGTGAATTGTTGAGGCGTCAGTCCCTTCCTCAGCAGGTCGCGGCTCTCGGCGGCATCGGAATCTGCCTTGGCCGCGATGCTGAACCACGCATACGCCTCCACAATATCCCGCTCCACGCCCTGGCCGTTGGCGTAGCAGTAGCCCAGATTGGATTGAGCCTCGGGATGGCCCTGCTCGGCGGCCTTGCGATACCATTTCGTCGCCTCCTCCGCGTCCATCTCCACACCCCGGCCATTGTCGTAGCAATAGCCCAGATTGGATTGAGCCGGGGCGTAATTCTGCTCGGCGGCCTTGCGAAACCACTTCACCGCCTCCGTCTTGTCCTTTCTCACGCCCTGGCCGTTCGCATAGGAATAACCCAGATTGAATTGCGCGGGAGCGTAATTCTGTTCGGCGGCCTTGCGATACCACTTTACCGCCTCGGCAGAATTCTTTGTTACGCCCCGGCCATCATCGTAGCAGAAACCCAAATTAAATTGAGCCTCGGCATCTCCCTGTTCGGCTTTGGCCTGATACTCCAGAAATTTGCCGGGAATCGGGACGCCTTTTAATGGGGTGGTGCGGGTTGAAAACAGGCCGGTGATGAAATTGGAAACAGCGGTTCGAAATCTTTTCATCAAGTTAAAACCTACGCTTTAGCCGGCAAGAACTGCAAGCTGAATCCTATTGCCAGCGCCCTGTTCGTTGCATGGCGGGTTCCAGTTCGTGTTTAGACCAGTCTGACTTTTGCGCTGTTCCCATGTGCACCCAGACCTTCGAGTTCCGCAAATTTTTTCACAGCGGGCAAGGCCTTTTTGAGCGCAGCGCGGTTGTATTCGACAACGCTCGTGCGGCGTTGGAATTGATCCACGGTCAGCCCGGCAAACGATGCGCCCGCGCCGCCGGTCGGCAGCGTATGGCTCGGTCCGGCCACGTAATCGCCCAACACCGTTGGCGACCATGGGCCGAGGAAGATCGCGCCAGCCGTCAAAATACCATGGGAAACCTTGCGTGGATTGCGCGTCATCACTTCGCAATGCTCCGGCGCAAGCTGGTTCGTCAACGCCACCGCATCGTCGAGTGATTTTACCTGGATCAGCCAGCAACTTTGATCCAGGCTGTTTTGGGCCATTTTGCGCCGCGCCAGTTTTGGTAATTGCCTCGTTATTTCACGTTCAGCCGCTTTCAGGACTTTCGCTGAAGTTGTCACCAGCCAGACCCGATGAAATTCAAAACTGTGTTCGGCTTGCGCCAGCAAATCGGCGGCGGCAAACTTCGGAATGGCCGTTTCATCGGCCATCACGAGCAATTCACTGGGACCGGCCAACAAATCAATGGTGACGCGGCCAAAAAGCAGCCGCTTCGCAGTATTAACGTAGGCATTGCCGGGCCCGAAAATTTTCTGTACCCGGCGGATGGTGCGGGTGCCATAAGCCAGCGCCGCCACGGCCTGTGCCCCGCCAATGCGGTAAATCTCCGTTGCACCCGCTGCGCGCGCCGCGAACAGCAGGGCAGGGTTGACCCCGCCGTCCTTGCCGCAGGGCGTGCAGACGACGATTTCCGGACAACCCGCAACCTTCGCCAAGGTGACGGTCATCAAGGCCGTCGAAACCAGCGGCGCAGTGCCGCCGGGAATGTAAATGCCCACACGCTGGAACGGGTCGAATTTTTCGCCGACATTTGCGCCGTGAGAATTTTTTGCCTGCCAATTTTTGCGCAATGATTTTTTGGCAAACGCGGCGATATTTTTCTCCGCCTCGGCAACTGCTTTTCGCAAGGATTCGTCCGCCTTGAGTGACGCGGTCATCAACTCGGCCTGAGTGACGGCAAGTTGTTCGGTTCTCAGCTTCGCGCCGTCGAACTTTTCAGTGAATTCGAGCAAGGCGTCGTCGCCGCGCAGGTCAACATCGCGCAGAATTGCCTGGGTACGCTGCTCGATCTCCGTATCGAACAGGCTGGAGGCGGCTGTCAATTCGCGGAGTCGCTCGCCAAAATTCACGTCGGTGTGGCGTATCACTTTCATAGAAAAACAGGCTAGGACAAAATGAGGGAATAAGAAAGCCGGAAGAAGCTGGCGATTGGCGCAATAAATTGCTTTTCACAAAACCGATTTATCGTAAGTTGACCGCGCATGGCACGCAACCCCATCATCGCCGCGCTGGATGTGCCGACGGTCGAGGCCGCCTTGGAGTTGGCGCAAAAAATCGCGCCGGTGGTCGGCGCATTCAAGATTGGCAGCGAATTGTTCACGAGCGCCGGGCCGGACATCGTCCGCCGGATTCGCGCGACCGGAGCGGCGGTGTTTCTGGATTTGAAATTCCACGACATCCCAAACACGGTCGCCGGAGCGGTCGCTTCCGCCGTGCGGTTGGACGTGCAAATGCTCACCGTGCATGCCGCCGGCGGAGTGGACATGCTCAAGGCCGCCGAACAGGCGGCCCAGGAAACTGCTTGGGAACTCGGTCATGCGCCACCGCTGGTGCTGGGCGTGACTATCTTGACGAGCCTCGACAGTCCCGCGTTGAGCCAGATTGGTCTCGACCCAAACGTTGGCCGTCAAGTGCGCCGCCTCGCCAACATGGCCACCCAATCCGGGCTGCGCGGCCTCGTCTGTTCGCCGCTGGAAGTGGCCGAACTCCGGCAAATGCTCAACGCCGGCATTCAACTCGTCACGCCGGGCGTCCGGCTCGACTCTCATCCCGCAGACGATCAAAAACGCACGCTCAGTCCGCGTGAAGCCCTTGCCGCCGGGGCCAACTGGCTGGTGATTGGCCGACCGATTTACGCCGCTCCAAACCCGCGTGAGGCGGCGAAAAAGATTTTGGAATCGTTGACACAAGTCAGGCATCTGGCTTGACTCAAAATCCAGTAATGGAGGCAGGAAGGAAACCAACCTGCTTCAAACTGCGTGGGGAACTATCCGGCAAATTTCTTTGCCGCGATGCTGGCGTTGTGGCCGCCGAAACCGAAGGAGTTGTTGATGACGGCGTTGATTTTCATTTCGCGCGCGGTGTTGGGCACGTAATCCAAATCGCATTCGGGGTCGGGCACCTGATAATTGATGGTCGGCGGGGCGATGGCATGTTTGATGGCCAGTGCGCAGACGGTCATTTCCACCGCGCCCGCCGCTCCGAGCATGTGGCCGGTCGCGCCTTTGGTGGAGCTGACGGCGATTTTTTTTGCGTGGGCGCCAAAAACAGTCTTGATGGCCTGCGTTTCACAGAGATCGCCCTGCGGGGTGGAAGTGCCATGGGCATTAATGTAGGAAATGTCCTCGATTTTCAACCCGCCGTTGTTCAGGGCCATTTTCATGCAACGCACGGCGCCTTCGCCATCGGGAGATGGCGCCGTCAGATGATAAGCGTCGGCGGTGTTGCCGTAGCCGACAATTTCGCAATAAATCTTCGCGCCACGCTTCCTGGCGTGCTCCAATTCTTCGAGCACGATCACGCCCGCGCCTTCGCCCATGATGAAACCATCGCGTTCCCTGTCGAACGGACGGGAGGCGTGTTTGGGATCCTCGTTGCGCCGGCTCATGGCTTTCATCGCGCAAAAGCCGCCGATGCCAATCGGCACGATCGTCGCTTCCGCGCCGCCGGCGAACATCACCTGCGCGTCGCCCATTTTGATGGCCCGCCAAGCTTCGCCAATGGCGTGGTTGGCCGTGGCGCAGGCCGAACAGGTGGCAAAATTGGGGCCGCGCAAATTGTAAAACATCGAGAACAACCCCGAAGCCATGTTGCTGATGAGCATCGGAATCATGAACGGCGAAAGCCGGCCCGGCCCACGGTCGCGCAAAATCTCAAGCTGCCCGGTGGTGGTGGACAAACCGCCGATGCCGGAGCCGATAATGACGCCGATTTCGTCGCGGTTTTCCCTTTCGAGATCAAGGCCCGAATCAAGCAAGGCTTGATGTCCCGCATAGACGCCGAATTGCGAGTAGCGGTCCGTGCGGCGGATTTCCTTCGGCGACGGGAACGCTGGGGCGGGGTCAAAGTTTTTCACCTCGCCGGCAATTTGCGTGTCAAAGGGCGACGGATCAAAGGAATGAATCCGGTCAATGCCGCACTGGCCGGCAATCAGATGCTTCCAAAAGACGTCCGGCTGATGTCCCAGCGGTGTTACCACGCCGAGGCCGGTGATGACAACCCGACGGTCTGTGCCATGACTTACCATAAAATTAAAGGGGGCAGCTCAAGCTGAATTCAGCCGAGACTGCCCCGAAGCCTTCAAGGTCGCAACTATTTTTGCTGGTGTTCTTCGATGTATTTGACCACATCGCCGACCGTCAGGAGTTTTTCGGCCTGTTCATCCGGCACCTCGATGCCGAATTCCTCCTCCAGTGCCATGATCAACTCGACGGTGTCGAGCGAGTCTGCACCGAGGTCTTCAATGAATTTGGCCTCCGCCGTGACTTGATCCGGCTTTACGCCGAGTTGTTCAACAATGATGTCTCTTACGCGTTGGTCTATAGGTTTGTCAGCCATAAATTAAATTTAGCCCTGTCTCTATGCCATGAATGGCCCAATCGTCAAGCTCCGAATCAAATTATTTAACCGCACCCATTCACATCACCATGCCGCCATCCACCACCAGGACCTGGCCGGTAATGAAACGGGCCGCCGGGCTGGCCAGAAATACTGCCGCACCGGCTATATCGTCAGGCTGGCCGAAACTGCCGAGCGGAATTTCCTTGAGTATGCCGGCGCGCAATTCCTCTTTCAAGCCCGCGGTCATGTCGGTTTCAATGAATCCCGGGGCAATCACATTGACCGTGATGCCGCGGGACGCCAGCTCGCGCGCCACCGACTTGCTGAAACCGATCAGGCCGGCCTTGCTCGCCGCGTAATTGCTTTGGCCCGCGTTGCCCATAAGCCCGATGACCGAGGCCACGTTGATGATTCGCCCGGAACGTTGTTTGATCAGCGCGCGGCTAAACGCCTTCGTAACCAGAAACGCGCCTCTTAAATTGGTGTTCAGCACCGCGTCCCACTCCGCATCACTCATGCGCATGAGCAAATTATCGCGCGTGACGCCGGCATTATTGACGAGGATGTCCACCTTGCCGCATTCGGCCAGGATTTTTTCAGCAGCGGCGGTGACGGCCGCCGCATCCGCCACGTCCACGGCGTGCACCCAGGCTTTACGGCCCAGCGCGCGGATTTCAGCAGCCACCTTCTCGGAATTTTCCTGCGAGCGCGAAACACAGGCGACGTTCACGCCCTCGGCGGCGAACTTCAAGGCGATGGCGCGGCCAATGCCCCGGCCGGCACCGGTGACCACGGCGATTTGATTCTCAAGCTGGCTCATAGATTTGGGTGCTTCCAGCCACAGATGAAACACAGATTGGACACAGATTCAAAGATTTTATCTGTGTTTAATCTGTGAAAAACTGTGGCTAAACTGAAAGCGCTTTGACGGTTGCTTCCAAACTTGCCACGTCCGCCACGTTCAACATTTGCGCATTCCGATCAATCCGCTTCATGAAACCGCTCAATGCCGTGCCCGGCCCCAGCTCAATGAAGCGCGTGAAACCTTGCGACAACAAATAACGCATGGATTTTTCCCAAAGCACCGACGACGTGACCTGCTCCACCAATCGCGCGCCGATTTCCTCCGGTCTGCCGTGCGGTTGCGCGGTAACGTTGGAAATCACCGGCACCGCCGGTGCGGACAGTTTCATTTTGGCCAGTTCCGCCTGTAATTTCGGTTGCGCGGCGGCCATAAGCGGCGAGTGATACGCGCCGGCGACCGGCAGCGGAAGCGCACGTTTGGCGCCCTTGGCTTTGGCCAGCTCAACCGCTTTGGCAATTTTTTCCGTTTCGCCGGAAATCACAAGCTGACCGGGACAATTGAGATTTGCCAGCACGACGCCTCCCTCGGCACAAACTTCGCGCGTCGGCACTTCGTCCAGGCCAATGACCGCCGCCATGCCACCGTGCGTGGCGGCGCAGGCTTCCTGCATGAAACGGCCGCGCTGGCGCACCACGCGAAGGCCGTTCTCAAAACTCATTACGCCTGCCGCCGCCAACGCCGTGAATTCGCCGAGCGATAGCCCGGCAGCGGCGGCAAATTCCAGCGACGGCGCTTGTTCCTTGAGCAATTCAAACGCAACCCAACTCACAAGAAAAATACCCGGTTGCGCGTTTTCGGTCTTGGTCAGTTCTGGTTCCGGGCCATTGAAACAAATGGAGGCGAGGTCATAACCGAGCGCGGCGTTGGCGCGGTCGAACCAGGTTTTGGCCGAAGGAAATTTTTCGGCAAGGTCCCTGCCCATGCCGACAGCCTGCGCGCCCTGGCCGGCAAACAAAAATCCGGTTTTGCTCATGAGACGGAAAACTAAACACGAATTCGCGCCGCAATAAAAGCAGAGATTTTGCTATGGGCGTTGGCAAGTACCCATGAGCTGGCCTTCCGCGAGAACATGGTTGTTCATCGCCTTGAGCAATTCTTTCTTCGTCGCGCCGGGTTTCAAATCGAGCAATGCGTCGAGGGCGTAAATTTTGAAAAAATAACGGTGTGGCTTGCCGGGTGGCGGGCAGGGGCCGCCATACCCGATTTTCCCAAAATCGTTGACACCTTGTCTTGCTCCACCGGAAAGTTCCGGCAACGGGGGCGTGTCTTCCGCGAGTGATGTTGCGGTGGACGGCAGATTGTAAACCACCCAATGCACCCACGTGCCCATCGGCGCGTCAGGATCGTCGGTGATAAGCGCAAAACTTTTGGCGCCGACGGGTGCGTTGCTCCAGGTCAATGGCGGTGACACGTCTGGTCCAGCGCAGGTGTATTGGGCGGGAATCGGCCGGCCTTCGGCAAACGCAGTGCTGGTGATTTGAATGTTCATGGCTGGCTCCTTTGCGGGTTTGGTGTTGTTTGCGCAACTGGCCGCGACCAAGCCAAACCATGCCGCGGCAAACAAAAAACTCATTCGCACGTTCATGCTCCGATTCTGATGCGCGCGCGCCGCTTGTTCAAGTGTATCATTTCGGTTTAAGCTGGCGGGGTGACGGTACTCGAAGCGATTCAAAAGGGCGCGGATTTTCTGGCCAAAAAGGGCGTCGAATCGCCGCGTCTGCAAACCGAACTTCTGCTCGCGCATCTGCTCAAAATGCCGCGCATGAATTTGTATTTGAACTTCGCGCGCGCGCTCACGCCGGGGGAAACCGACGCGCTCCGCGAACTCGTCAAACGCCGCGGCCAGCGCGAACCGCTTCAGCACATCATCGGCTCGACCTTCTTCTGTGACTTGGAAATCGCCGTGAACCGTTACGCGCTGGCGCCGCGGCCGGAAACGGAATTGCTCGCCGAACTTGGTTGGCAATTTCTCGCCGGTAGAGCCGACCTGCCGGTCGGCCAGGACGCGCAACAACGCGCCCCTACCATTGCTCTCGACTTGGGCACCGGCACCGGCTGCATCGCCATTGCTTTGGCAGTGAAATGTCCGGGTGCAAAAATCACGGCCACAGACATTTCAGCAGACGCGCTGGCATTGGCCAGGGAAAACGCGGCGCGAAATGGCGTTGCGAAGCGGATTGAATTTTTGCAGGGCGCTGGTTTTGCAGCAGTAACGGAAAGGTGGGGCGAGCGTCCTCGCGAGCCGGTCCTTGCGGACGGCCACCACGGCTCGCCGGGAGTCTCGCCCCACCAATTTGATTTGATCATCAGCAATCCGCCCTACATCCCGTCCGCCGAAATCGCCACGCTCCAGCCGGAGGTGCGCGATTTTGACCCGCGCGCGGCCTTGGACGGCGGTGTGGACGGACTGGATTTTTACCGTTTGCTGGCATCCCACGCGGCGGCGTTTTTGAAATCGAGTGGCCGCGTAATGCTCGAATTCGGCGATGGCCAGGCGGAAGCCGTCCGGAAAATTTTTGAAGCCGAAAAGTGGATTGTCGAAGCGGTGAAGGAAGACTACTCTCAGCGCGCCAGGATTTTGATTGCCAAGTCGTCCTCGGCGTCGTCCTCGTAATCGAAATAATCGAGGACGAGGACGACGACGAGAACGAAAGAAACATGGAAAGTTTTTTAATTAAAGGCGGGGTGCCGTTGCATGGAGAAGTGACCATCAGCGGCAGCAAGAATGCCGCGCTGCCCATCATGGCGGCGGCTCTATTAACCGATGAGCCGTGCGTCATCCGGCGCGTGCCGGATTTGAGTGACACGCGGTTCATGGCGAGGATTCTCGAATCACTGGATGCGAAGGTGGAGTTTGACCATGGCACACTGACCATTCACGCGCGGAAAATCCGCGGCTACGCGGATTACGAACTCGTCCGCAAAATGCGCGGCTCAATCTGCATCATGGGCCCATTGCTCGGCCGCTTGAAAAAAGCGCGGGTATCGCTGCCTGGCGGCTGTGTCATCGGCGCGCGACCCATCAACCTGCACCTGAAAGGGTTAGAGGCGTTGGGTGCAAAAATCAAAATCGAGGGTGGTTATATTGACGCGACGGCGAAACTACTGGCCGGAACCGCTATGTTTCTTGGCGGCCGCTCCGGCTCAACGGTGCTGGGCACGGCAAACGTGATGATGGCGGCGGTGCTCGCCACAGGCGTAACAGTCATTGAAAGCGCGGCCTGCGAACCAGAGATCGTGGATTTGGCAAATTTTCTGAACGCCATGGGCGCAAAAATTTCCGGCGCGGGTGGTCCAACCATTACCATCATCGGCGTGGAAAAACTCCACGGCGCGGAACATGAAGTGATTCCCGATCGGATAGAGGCAGCGACTTTTGCCATCGCCGCCGCTGCCACGAACGGCGAAGTGACTCTGAAAGGCGCCCGGGGGGATCATTTGCGCGCCGTCACCGACAAATTGAATGAGATGGGTGTAGCCATTGAACGGCGCGGGGAGAATTTGCTCGTGCGCCGACGGGGTCCGCTCAAGGTGGTGGACGTGACCACCCTGCCATACGCGGGTTTTCCGACGGACGTGCAGGCACAGATGATGTCGTTGCTGGCTTTGGCGCCGGGCATCAGCATCATCACGGAGCGGGTTTTTGAATCGCGCTTTATGCACGTGAGTGAACTGGCGCGGCTGGGCGCGGACATTGAAATCGAAGGCCCCAGCGCCATCGTAAAGGGCGACCGGCCCTTGAGCGGCGCGCCGGTCATGGCGAGTGATTTGCGCGCGTCAGCCGCGCTGGTCATTGCCGGACTGGCGGCGAAAGGCACGACGCAGGTAAACCGCATTTACCATCTGGACCGCGGGTATGAACACATGGATGTGAAGTTGCGCGACCTCGGCGCGCGGATTCAACGCGTCGAGGAAAAGTAATTGGTAGGGACGACCTGTCCGCCTCCGCTGAAAGCTCCGACGCGACCACGCCGAAACGAAGTGAAGGCGGCCGGTCGTCCGAAGCCGCACGGCAGCGCGCGACCCTACCAATTTTTCATTCCCCACAAAACAAAAGGGCGCGATGGGCAGCCGTTGGCGCGGGCGGTCAAAGAACGTTTCGCCCGTGCAAACGACTGCCCATGCGCCCGTGCCCCACTTTAAGCTGGTGCGACGGGTTCATACGCCGAGCAGTTCGCGGCTGGTTTCATAAATGCGCGCCTGCCGTTCGGTCTGGCGCACCGCCACGCTGGTTTTTTCCTCGAACAGCGCCGGAAACACCAGCAACGGGTAAAGCGTCACCCATGCCAATGCCGCGGCTTCGTTGGCCGCGCGCCGCAATGGCGCGTTCAACTCCGGTTTGGCCAATTCGGCCAATTGCAGCGTGAGCAGCCGGTTTTTGAGCCGTTCGAACTCACTTTCCTGCGTGGCCCGGAATGGCGCCGGCGGTCCCGGCCGCAATTCGAACCGGGTTTCGGGACTAAATCTAGCCGCCACCCGTGTTTGATTTTTGTTCATGTTGTTCCTTTCGTTACTGTTTTGGTTTAAGCAGCAAAAAACCCGCGATTGACTGGCAATCGCGGGTTTCTTGAAAAATCTGTTGCTGCTTCTACCGTTTTATTCCCGCGATGCCAGAACCAAAGCAATTACGCTGCCAAATGGACATGCGACCATCGGCCAGCGCGTGCTTCGGAGTTGGTACATACGCGATTTTCATTTTTTCAACGACGGAAAGAAACACCATTTGGGAACGTTTGTCAAAAGCTTTTTTACGCCGGGAAATCCCGCTTCTCGAAGCTTGTCGAATGGCGGGGCGGTGTTAGATTAATCCGGCATGAGCGATAAACCCTTGCGCATGGTCACCTGTAGTTGGTGCGAGACGAAAGTCTTCATCCCCGGCGATTTGCAGCCGTTGGGTACGGTGCCTTGCACCAAGTGCGGACATCCGATCATGATGCCGCTACAGTTGCGGCAGTTTGAGTTGCGCAGCGTTATTGGCTCCGGCGGCATGGGCAACGTTTATCGCGCCTGGGACACGACGCTGGAACGGCTGGTGGCGGTGAAATTGATGAAAAAGGAGCTGCTGGAAGACCCCAAGGCATTGGAAAGCTTTTACCGGGAGGCCCGCGCCTGTGCCCGGCTTAATCACACGAACATCGTTCACATCTACACCTTCGATGAGGCGGAAGGACAAACTTACCTGGTGATGGAACTGGCCGACCGGGGCAGCCTGGATGCGCGCATCGAGAAATTGCGGCTGTTGCCGGAACTCGACGTGCTCGACATCGGAATTAAAATCGCCTCCGCGCTCGACATGGCGCTCAAGTACGACCTGCTCCATCGCGACATCAAACCGGGCAACATTTTGTTCAACGCGGATCACGAACCAAAACTGGTGGACTTTGGCCTCGCACAAAAAGCCGGTGAAGAACAGGAATCGGAGGATGTCACCTGGGGCACGCCTTATTATGTCGCGCCGGAAAAAATCAAACGCGAACCGGAAACCTTCCTGTCGGACATGTACAGCCTCGGCGCAACGCTTTATCATGCCCTGACCGGACATGTTCCGTTTGACGCGCCCACCGCCGAGGAGGTTATCGTTGCCCAGGTGCAGACGCCGCTCACGCCGCCCAACCTGGTCGTGCCCGAAATCACGCAGCCCACCAGCGATGCGCTGGTGCGGGCGCTGGCCAAAAATCCGGGAAGCCGTTTCCTGAGCTACGACGAGTTCCGCATGGCGCTCGAAGCCTCGCGCAGCCAGTTGCTTATCAAGCAATATCAAGGGGTGCCGCAAAAAGCCAAGAGCCTTACCAGTTGGTGGAAGCGGTAAAGAGATCGGGCGGATATTGTCGTCCGGCTCGCGCGTGCAAAATATAGCCGGATTGATGCTTCAGAGCCTCACCGGAATATTTTTCCTGGCCAAGAACTTCTTCACATCGCCGACGGTGTGGGTGCCGAAGTGGAAAATGCTCGCGGCGAGGACAGCGTCGGCTTTGCCTTCAAGCAACACCTCGGCCATGTGTTCCAAACTGCCTGCGCCGCCGCTGGCTACCACTGGCACGCCCACGGATTCGCTGATGCGCCGCGTGATGACGAGGTCAAATCCGGCCTTCGTGCCATCGGCATCAATCGAGTTCAAAACAATCTCGCCCGAACCGAGTGCCACAGCGCGTTTGGCCCATTCGATGGGGTCGAGGCCGGTCGGTTTGCGGCCACCGTGCGAAAAGACTTCCCATTTGTCCGGCCCGACTTTTTTCGCGTCAATCGAGACCACGATGCACTGGCTGCCGAATTTTTCCGCGCCTTCGCGGACGAGTTCGGGCCGGGCCAGCGCGCTGGAGTTGATGCTGATTTTGTCCGCGCCGGCCCGCAGCATGGTGAACATGTCGTCCACGGACTTGAGGCCGCCACCGACGGTGAGCGGCATGAAACATTGGTCGGCGGCGCGTTCAATCACATCCACCATCGTCGCCCGGCCATGCGCGGTGGCGGTGATGTCGAAGAACACCATTTCGTCGGCGCCCTGCTCGTTGTAGCGGAGCGCGAGTTCCACCGGGTTGCCGACATTGCGGAGTTCGCCCGCCTCGGCCTTGCCGAATTGGACGCCGCGCGTGACTTTGCCATCATGCACGTCCAGACACGGAATCACTCGTTTGGCAATCATCGCGTCCATTGAACCGCGAGTTGCCGCAGAAGGCAAATTATTCCGTGGGGTTGGCGATGCCGGTTACCTGCGCATTATCGAGGATGAACGGCGGGCCTTTTTCGGCTTTCACCTGGACGTTTTTGAAGTGAATGTCTTTGGCATTTTTGACGGTCAAACCCGTCACCGACGAGATTAGGACATTCTCCAAAACCACATTGGAAATCTCGCTCTCCGGCAAGCCAGTGATGACACCCGCTCCTTTCTGGCAGGTTGCCGTCAAGTTGCTGATATAAATGTCGCGGAAAACCGGAGTCTTCGAGTCGGCGAGTTCCGCAGCGTCTGGTTTGGAAGCGGCTGGCTGCGCGGCGTCTCCGGCGGAATTGTTCATGTAGTAACAGGTCAACGTAATGGCCGGGTTGACGTTCTTCATGGTGATGTCGCTATAACGAATGTTTTCAACCAGACCGCCTTTGCCGCGCTGTGATTTGATGCGCAGGCCGTTCTCGGTGTTTTCAAAAGTGCAGTTCCGCACCGTGACGTTGCGCACGCCGCCATCCGTCTCGCTGCCGATGCTGATGCCGTGACCGTGCAGAATCGTGCAATCCGTAATGGTGATGTCTTCGCTCTGGAATTGGCCCGGCGGCATGCTTTTCCCAGCCTTGATGGCAACGTCGTCGTCGCCCACGTCAATTTTGCATTTGGTAATGAGGATATGATGTCCGCTGGGATCAATCGCATCCGTATTGGCCGCGTGTTCCGGAGCAACGATGGTCACATTCGACACCACCACGTTATCGCAATCCGCCGGCACGAAATGGAATTTGGGCGAATTTTGCAGCGTGAGGTTTTCCAGCCGTACGTTTTGGCAACGCTGAAGCGCGACCAGATTGGGGCGGGGCAGCGTGTAGCCGTGTTTTAACCGGCGCGCCTTCTCGGCTTCGCCCCACCATGCCGCGCCTTGACCGTCAATTGTTCCGCCGCCGGTGAACGTTATGTCCGCCAACTTTTTGCCGCCAATGAACGGGATGAAATCGCCGCTGCTTTTGGCCTTGAGCCAGTCGCCGGGTATTTTCAGGTATTCGTCTTGGTGGGTGTCCGCCAGCAACGTGGCGCCCGCTTCAATCTGGACGGTGGTTTTGCCGCGCAGGGTGAGCGGCTGGCTTAAATATGTTCCCGGCGAAAACAGCACCGTGCCACCACCGGCCTTGCCGCAGGCGTCCAAGGCCTTCTGAATTGCCTTTGTGTCCAGAGTCTTGCCGTCGGCGACTGCGCCGAATTCGCGCACATTAAAGACCTTTGCCGAGGATGACGAATCCGCCGCCTGGCCGACGGCAGGCGGCAGCCACAGAAGCGGCATTGCCAGCCAAAGGCATACCGCCAGGTTTCCTCCCGAGGTGAGTTTTTTAAAGTGCAGGTTTGTTTTGATGAATGTCCACTGGCGCGAACGGCTGAAACAGGTTATCATTGAATGATTGTAACCAAGACTGTGAAAGTTGCAGCCGCTGCTTTTGCAAAAAAGCTTGAAATTTGAGCACCATCCCTCGGATAAACCAAAACTGATACGAATCTGAACTTACGAGTGCAAAATATTCAGACGAAACTGCACAAAACCGTAATTACTTCCGCCCAGAAAATGTGTTACTCTTAACTAGCCCCGTTAAGGCAAAGGACCGACACGCGGTGCGAACCCGAGATGTAATGAGAAACACCAAATTTCGCAGGATCTTTCAAGAGCATCTTCAACCAGCAGTCATCACCGCGGGGGTTTTATTGACCACAGTGGTGCTGGGCGCGCCGACGTTGCCCACCATCAATACCAACAACGTTTTCAACATTGCCAACGAGCCTTATAACGCCAAAAACGATAACAGCACGGACAATACCACCGCCATTCAAGACGCCATCAATGCAGCGGCGGCAGCTTCCGGTGGCGGCACGGTTGAAGTGCCGGCGCCGGGTGTATTCCTGAGCGGCCCGCTCACACTGGGAAGCAAGGTCAATTTAC
>Ga0335085_10001577_pt1 | contig 47106 bp, 50 predicted proteins | sample Lox_Sample_45_FD_206712 | JGI IMG/M metagenome (GOLD analysis project Ga0335085, IMG submission 206712) | Soil microbial communities from Loxahatchee National Wildlife Refuge, Florida, United States - Lox_Sample_4.5 | ecosystem: Environmental > Terrestrial > Soil > Wetlands | place: USA...
GTCGGCAGACCGCGGCTTTGCCAAGGTCCGAAAGAACGGTGGAGGCGACACGCCTCCGGAACCCCGGAGGTCTCGCCGGCAGACACGGGATCAGCAACAGCAGTAGTTCACGCAAAGCCAAGGAGATCAGCATGGCAATCATCGGAACGTTTGCGCCTACCAAAGACGGCGGCTGGAGCGGCGCTATCCGCACCCTGACCATCGACGTCAAGGCCAAGTTCGTGCCCAATGACAATCGCGAGAATGATCGTGCCCCGGCGTTCCGCATCTTCGCGGGACATTCGGAACTCGGCGCCGCTTGGAATCAGCGGACAAAGGGCGACGATCCCAAAGACTATCTGAGCGTCCAGATCGACGACCCGAGTCTGCCCGAGCCGATCTCTGCCGCGATGTTTCACGGAAAGGAAGGCGAGGAAGCTCAGCTGGTGTGGAATAGACGCAGGGCGGAGTAGTCGCCACCGGCTGGGTCTCAGCCCTTAGGATGATAGAGCCGCCATTCCTTTGAGTATGCCGACTCTTTCATCTCATGCGTCAGGTGGAAGTCGTAATTCAGCCCCTTCGCGCGAAGCTTGTTGAAACTCTTCTCCGGCTATCCCGTCTTTTGCATCAAGAAGCCGATGGCTTGGTGGTAGGGATAGACGTAGTCGAGCGTCTCCAGTGTCGACACGAGGCGATCAATCGACATTCGATCCTTGGCAGCACGATACGCCTTGACGACGTTCGATATTCCGCCCGCGTAGGCAGATCGCACGACGATGTCGATGAGAGTCCTTTCTAGGTTTGTTACCTGAAGGGATGCGGATCCGGGGACCGCGAACTCTTCGACGCCCAGGCGATCAGTGTTCTTACCCGAGACCATGACGACGGATATGTCGGCGTATCTGTAGATGAGCTTCGACTGGCGCTGTCGCCCTTTGAAGGCAAGGTCGATGCCCCGCTGGTTGAGGGAGCTTGCATCTTGAGACTTGTCGCTCTGCTCGGAGTTTAGGTAGATCGTTTTGAGTGGCAGCTTTACCAAGCCGTGGAGCGTCATGGCCGTGCCATGGCAAAGATAGCCGCGCGACTTGATCGACAGGGCCAGTTCGAGCGGTGGCACCTTGCCCCATGAATATCGCTTGATGGAACGGCTGTATTCTTCGGATGTGAGCTCGATGAGCTTGAGTTTTCCCTGGCGCTCCAGAAAGGAAATGAAGTCCGGCACCCGTGTGCTGGCGGGCAATGCCCATTCAGCACGCTCTTGTTCGAGAAGGCCGTTCAACATGGCCTCGGAATAGATTTTCCCAGGCGCGTCATCGAAGCGCGAAAAGATGGCCTCTTTAACGAGGCTTAGACGGCTTGGTTTTGGCATCGCGAAGGACTGCAGGGCGGGGTATATATACCTCGCCCTGCATACTATCTCCCTGTGACGGCTTATCGGGCTGTGCGGCTGGATCTTGGTGGCTTGTCGGCATCGCGCTTCGGCAAGGGTATATATACCATTGCCGAAGCTGGAACGGGTGGAGCTTACCGAGCTGGTTCTTTGTCCGGAATATGTATACAAATATCGGACAGGAGAATTCGAGAACGTGGCAAAAACTGACATTAAAACAAGGGTTTACGGCAGGATAACCGCTAGCCCCCCTGGGCGAATCTGGGGGGTAGGTGATTTCGACGATTTTGGTCCGCCTGAGACCGTTGGCAAGGTTCTCCAGCGGCTGGCCGCGGCCGGCGACCTACGGCGTATCGATAGGGGGCTTTACGACCGTCCCCGCATCAACAAGCTGACCGGCAAACCCGCCACCCCCGACTACCGCGCGATCATCGAGGCTGTCGCCCGACGGGATAAGACGCGGGTGCTGGTGGACGGAATGACCGCAGCCAATGACCTCGGCTTGAGCGAGGCCGTGACGGGACGCGTTATCGTCCACAGCGATGCACGGCTCAAGCCTATCCGGCTGGAGAATCTGACGATCACCTTCAAGCCCACGTCCGCCAGTAAATTGTATTGGGCTGGCCGTCCGGCCATGCGGGTGGTGCAAGCTCTACATTGGCTGAAGCCAAAGCTAGAAAATATGAGCGAGCGCCAACGCATCACGCGTCGTATCTCGGCGCTCCTGTCCGATCCGAAAACCGGCCCCGCGCTGCGCAAGGACTTGTCCGGCGGCCTCTCGGCCCTACCGGCCTGGATGCAGGACTTCTTGCGTGAACTGCCCATTCCCAACCACGCTTCAATCGGCAAATCGTCCAACACGAAGGCAATGAAAAGGCCTGGAAAGACATCCTCAGCATGAACGCCGCCTATCAGGCGATCATCGGCGCCAGCGACGACGACCGTCGCGGTCTGTTTCTTGCCGCGGCGGCTCGTATCGGCACCACAGTCCAGAACATCGAGAAGGATTTCTGGGTCTGCTGGACACTCGACGCGTTATTCCATCGCCTCCCGGCTGGCGGGCCGCGCCTGCTCTTCAAAGGAGGCACATCACTATCAAAAGGCTTCGGACTGATCTCCCGATTTTCGGAAGACATCGATGTCACTGTATTCCGTGACGACCTGAACGAAGGCACGACGTTTGAGGAACTTGAACAGCTCGGACGAAAGAAGCGCGATGCGCGCCTCGACGCCATCAAAGCAGCCTGCCAGGAGTACATCGGAGATCAGCTGCGCACCGAGCTAGGCGCGCACGCGCGCGCGACCATGGAGGCGGCGGGAAAGGACCCGGCAAAACTCACCGTCGTTCTCGATGATGACGATCACGACAGGCAAAGCCTCCTGATCCACTACCCGAGCGCAGTCGATCCCTCCGACTACGTCACGGCCTCCGTAAAGATAGAGTCGGGTGCCAAATCAGCGCTCGATCCGCACGAAGCACGCACCATCGTCCCCTATGTCGGTCCCGACTTTACGGGCGGAGATGCCTTGGCCGTACCAGGCGTAACGACCATCGATCCTAGCCGCACGTTCATGGACAAAATTCTGATCCTGCATGGGCTCATTTTCTATTTTGACGCCAAAGGCGTGTTGCGCGGCAATGGCCGCATGTCGCGCCACTACTACGATGTGCATCGCCTTATGCAGGAAGAAATTGGGGAAAAGACCTGCGCGGACGATGCCCTGATCGAAGACTGTGTCAGGCACGCTAAGATGTTTTTCTATCGCGGCAATACCGGTCTTGAAGTTGCCAAGCGTGGCTCATTCCGTCTGCGTCCCACGGAGGCCGTGTTAGACCCTCTTCGGCAAGATTACGCCGCAATGGCGCCGATGATCTTCGGCAACGCGCCGACATTTTCAGCGGTCATTGACAGTGTTGCGCGTGCCGAAGACCTGTTGAACAGGCCCAAATAAATGGCGCTGATCCTTCCGACGGACATTCCCATCGCGACGGCCGAACCCGCATTGCTCGCGCGCCTCGGTCATGTCCAGGAAATATCGGGGATCAGAATTCGCAACGCATTTGCTTTCAAGGAAGCGGGCGACGCATTTCGAAGCGTCTGGTGCAGACTCGAGTATCGAAACTACCGGTCTGCTTGGACAAAGGCCGCAGCTTACGGCCTGGTGGACCCGCTGTCTGAGTGGGGTTCAGACGTCGACCTGGACCACCTGATCGCACGCCGTATCGCTCGGCTGAATGGCTTTACGGGCTGGTTCATCCGGCTTCATCCGGTATTTCAAGAAATCAATCGCTCGGCTGGAGCCGGTCGTGAAAAGCACGGGATCGAGACCCGCATGCCCTGGCGCCAGCAAGGCGGGATCATTTTTGCAGGCGAATTGGAGATTCTGAAAGTCATCGGACATCCAGTCGGAAGCCGTGTCGATCCCACAATACTGTTTGACCCATAGGCTCCGCGATGAAGCTGATCCTGTTTCTGGGGGCAGGCGTTTCGGTACCTTCCGGCTTGCCTACCGCCGAGGACCTTACGAAGAGGCTGTTTGTCAGCCGTCCCGGGGAGGATGCCGCCGCCGGGCGGCTCCGTGAGCTTCTGGCAGTGATTCAAGATTACGACACAGCGGATATCGCGAAAGTCGGCATGTCTCCCCAATGGAATTATCGAAGTTCTGGGGCAATCTATCGCGGCATCAAATCCACTTATGAAGACCTGTTCTTCCTTTGCCAGCAAATCGCGCTTTGGAATATTGGTCTGTCCGACAACTCGCTCGCAACCTCGTTCATGAAAAGCATCGAGGAGAGAGCCGGCGGATTGCTGCTGGGCACAACCCTCGACGAACGGATCTGCGATCTCGCGAGCTTGGGCAGGAACATGGGCTCGTACATCGAGTCGGTCGTGACCGAAACGCTTCAACGAAAATACGTTCGCGGTTTCGATCTGATACGTGAGTTGGCCGAGTCCGCCGAAATCGAGCAGCTCAACATCGTCACATTGAACCATGACACACTTGTCGAGCAGTTTCTGCGAGCAAACAGAATTTCCTTTGTCGATGGGTTTGGCACGCGAGAGGGCGGTGTCCGCTGGGCCGATGATAAAGTTTATGAGGACGCTGATAAGCGCGTCCGGCTGTTCAAGCTCCATGGATCAATAGATTGGTATTCATTCCAATATGAAGGGAGACTTCGCACCGCAATCTTTGAAGGCGCCGATGTGGCGCATGTTGTGGATGGAGCTGGGAGACAGCTCGTGGCGCAAACCGGAAAGCCAACATATCTAACCGGGGTCAACAAATCGGACGCGTACCAGCGCGGAATCTATACGGATATCCACTTCCGCTTCTACGCTCTGCTGCGAGAGATCAATCACGTTCTGATGTCCGGGTATGGCTGGGGAGACACGGCCATCAACTTTCGATTTGACACTTGGTTTGACCGCTCTCGCGCCAACAAGCTCGTTCTCCTTCAGGAAAGACCTGGGGAGCTCACAAATAGATCGCTGGTTTTCGCGACGGGCTACAACGCCTGGACCAAAGCGGGCCAGCTGACTTGCGTGGAACGCTGGCTTTGTGACGCGCATCTGCCGGAATTGCGCGGATTGCTGTTCTAAATCGATTAGCAGATTGCTGGCGCAATAGATCGCGCGTAAATCCTGCGCGACTGCCTGAATACTATAGCGGGACCGGCGATCGCGTCCCAGGGGACGAGGCGCGCGTTTCGTCAACATGCAACAAAATCAGATACTTATGATAGCCTCCCAAACGTGGTCATCCCGGCGAGGGATTCTGTGATTGCGGCCCCCTCGTGAAGGTGCAATAGCCTGCCTACTGCTTTGGCGCGCGTTCTGATTGGGGACCGATGAGCACCGTTCCATCACCGGCGATATTCAAATTTCCGAAGACGGCAAGCTTGGGCGATGTCGAAGGGAAGATCCGGGACATCGCCAGCCTGAACGCCAATGGCGAAGTGCGCGCCTTTGTGGCCTCGACCTACGGCCGCGACGTTCTCACCGATATTTGGTCGGCGTTGGCCGTCGGTACCCTGCTTCGCAAGAGCCACCATTGCACGGCTGTGGCCTGGGGAAGCAATCGCGCGGAACTTTTCGCGCCGCGACGCTTCGCTCTGACACCGGCGGGCCTAGTCACGACGGCTTTGGCTGATATGGTCGTGCGCGAGGGCACAACGCTTCCCGAAGATATGAAGGCGGTCCGCGAATGGATACGCGGCCCATTGCGGGGCTATCTCGGCAACGAGTCTGAATCCCGCGGCGCGGATCGCTGGATCGTTGAGTTCGATGATGCGCGCGCCCTCAGCCTTAGCGGTATTTCCAACAACGACGATCGCATCGATCGTCGTGCATTCAATCAGTTGATCTCTCAAGTCCGCAAAGAGTTGGAGATCTGGTGGACACGTGAACAAAAGGCGCAATCCTTAGCCGCCGTGGAACATTCGGCAGCCAAGGCCAGCCTCACAGACTTCATCAAAGAACTTTTCGAGAATGCGTATCAGCACGGACGACGTGCGAGCGAGCGTGGCCGATATGTTCCCAATCTGCGCTTCATGCGATTTCGCAAAATTACAGGCTCGCGCATCGACCTTACTCGCCGCGCGGGCGTCGACATTGCGATCGTCAAAGAATTCGTCGCCACGTCATTGGCAAAGAAGGGTGAGCCGGCCTTTCTGGAAATATCGATTTCAGATTTCGGATACGGCATCCTCGACAAGTTTCTGTCGACACCCGCCGGAAAGAAGCATCAGGCGCGGCCGCGCGCCGATGTCTTCGAAGAACTGCTCTACAAAAATCTCACCTCAAATTCCCTCGATCCGGCGGCTGGCCACGGAATCTTCAATGCGCTGCACGCCGCGCGAAAGCTCGGTGCCTTCGTGTCCGTTCGTACTAACGAGTTTTGGCGTGCGCAGCATTTTGCTGGCAAGAAAGCGGATATTCAATTGAGAGACATCGCAACGCAGCGATTGGGGAACGTGGCGGGCACACATTGGCAGTTCATTTGGGCGCCCCCACCGCTTTAGAGCTCGATGTATTACTTCTTTCTCGACTTCGAAGACACGGAGAGAGACATCCGCCAGCGTTTCGTCCTGGTGGATGTTCCCATCGGTGTGTCGCTTCAGCAGGCCTTCAACGATTTTTATGACGCCACACGCGATCGGATTTCTGATCGGACCGGAGCGGTCATCCTTTTGCGGCCGACTCCGAAAAGCCAACTCTCGCGCGCTGCCATTGATGCGATCTGCAAGGACGAACATGTCGATACAAAAGGCTGGCGGCGATGGCTAAAGCTTCTGACCGACGCGCGAAAATCACGCGATGTAGCCTTTGCGCGCTTCTCCGATCACAGCATCCATATCGTCGGATCCGAAGCGTTCGCACATTTCATCTCAGGCAACATCAACCCAAACGCTCCGGAGGATGTGATCGATTCTTTGGGCATCGACACCGTGGCGTTGCTGCGCCAAGTGCAAGACGCGGAAATCGATCATCTTATCGCTGAGGGTCACTGCCGATTGCCCATTTTTGATAACCAGTATTATCGCGTGCCCTCGGGACGGCTGGTTCGGTCGTTCATCCGGGTCGGCAACATTCAACGCTCTCGGCATGCACTGGACGCCGTCTTCTTTTGGCTCTTGCCGCATCTGACTGATTGCATCGGCGTGATCACGGACACCTGGTCCATCTCATCTCTTTCGCAAAACATTAGCCGCCGCTTGGTGGAATATCGGCGCGATCGTTCAAGGCCTTGCCCGATCGAGATGCTAGGCGACTATGCCGACTCCGCCCAGCAAGTTCGTATCGCAGAGATCATTGGCGGGTTCGTCGACCGGCTTTCTCTCCCTAACCATAGTGGAAGCGTGCTTGTATTGATAAGCGCGACGCACACAGGCTCTTTGCAAAAGAGCCTGGATGCTTATTTGACAGAACGCGGAATTGCGGATCGGGTCAAATATGTGAGCGTCTTGAAGCTGGGTGCCGAGGCCCAAGTGACGGCGTTGCGGGATCTGTCAGAAGAGTCTGATTTCGCGCCCGTTGTTAATCCAAGTCAGGAGGAAGTCGAACGCGCGATCGATATTGACCGCTCTGTTTATTTCCCTGTTCAGGCCCAGGACGTCGAAAAGGTCAAAACACAGGCCCTCATCGAGGAGATACGGGAATTCTCGGGCCGGTATGGCGGCACGCCCTTCGCGCGGGTGCATTCCACCGACGACAAAACACAATCCATGCAACGCCATCACATGGTCTGGATTGATACGGCGGCGTTGATCGAGACCGACGCGTTCCAGACACGACTACGTGAAAAGGTCCGCAGTCTTAGACCCGCGCCCGCCGTGCTGGTCTTTCCGGATCACCCAGCCGCCCATGCACTTGCGGAAAAAGTGCGTGCGTTGCTAGGTGGGACGCCGCAGCTCGTTTGTCACGAAGACCTTCGGATCGATGCAAACGTTCCGTCGGATCAGGCCGCAAAAAGCGTGATCGCTGCTGTGGGTAAGGCTGACGCTGTGCTTCTGCTGGACGATGCCTTCATCACCGGCTTTAGAGTGAGCACGTACCAACTCAATCTCCGCCGACTGAACACGCAGTGCGTGTTGCACTATCTGGCTGCCATCGCACGACCAGAGGACAGAGTGGTTTGGGACCGTCAGAAGAACAGCTTCATCAAAGCGCGTGGAGCCCGAGAACCCAACATGCAAAATACGTTTGGTGCAGTTGAGCATCTGATCTTGCCAAACTGGTCGCAAGACCGCTGCCCGTGGTGTGTCGAAGCTGAGTTGGCCGACCACGTACCCGAATCTCTACGGCGTGCCTCGGAACTGGTGAGCACGCGCGACGGACTGTCGGACAATCTCTTTCTGGTGCGGCAAGGATATCAACAGCCAGCTCTACAGCCGGATTCCTACTTTGGCGTGGCGGGTATGTTGCCCGCCAATCTCTTTTGTCTGGTTTCGAGTCTGTTGCAACGCATGCGGACTGACAGGGTTGATCGCTTGCCATTGTTGGGCGAGCAACACTTCTTGGTTTCCGCGGTTCTGTGCCAGGAGACTTATTGTGCCTTTTATACCGATCCCATCTTGGTCAGTTCCTTCCTGCGCGCCGCATTGCCTACCGAACTCGTGTATCGCGATGCCGATAAGGAGAAGCGTCGCACGGAGCGTCTCAACAAGGTATTCCGCACGGACAGCAGCGTCCTGTTGGGCGAGCTATTGTTTTCCAAACTGACAAATCGATTGCCTTACGGCTCGGACATCAACCTCGATGCCGTATGGGCTGAGGCGGGCGTCGCCGCGATTTAGGAACGTCCTTTTGGAACTTTGACTAAATCTGGCGTTGCCCCGCGGCCGGTTGGTGGACACCATGTGGACACCAACGCAATAGGGCGGGAAACACCTTTCCCGCCGTATGACTTAACCCACTGAAATCTTTAGAAAACCTGGAGCGGGCGAGGCGAATCGAACGCCCGACCCTAACCTTGGCAAGGTTATGCTCTACCCCTGAGCTACGCCCGCGCTTCCAGACAAGGGCCGCACTTATGGCGCTGGCCCAAATCCGGGTCAATAGCGTTGTGGGCCAATGGTTTCGGGGGCCACGCCGCCCCGGAAACCGGCCCTTAAGCCAAGCCGCTACGGGGGCTTTTCTTTCCGGGCCCGAGCCCCCATGTTTCGGCCATGCATTGGAGAAGCACATGGCATTGATCAGTCCGGGCGGCAGGCCGCTCGGCAGCGCGGCAGCGGCCCCCGCCACGCATGGCGAATATATAAAGGACTCATCGCTGGAAACCTTCGCGGCCGACGTGCTGGAGGCCTCGCGCGAGGTGCCCGTGATCGTCGATTTCTGGGCGGAGTGGTGCGGGCCGTGCAAGCAGCTTGGCCCCGCGCTGGAGAAGGTCGTCAACGAGGCCAAGGGCGCGGTGCGCATGGTCAAGATCAATGTCGATCACAATCAGGAAATCGCGCGGCAATTGCGCATCCAGTCGATCCCCACGGTCTATGCCTTCAAGAACGGCCAGCCGGTCGATGGTTTCATGGGCGCAATTCCGGAATCGCAAATCCGCGAATTCGTGGCGCATCTGGTGGGCGGCGATGGGCATGGTCATGGCGGGCCGGGCCATGCGGCGGAAGTTCTGGCCGCGGCCGATGAAGCCTTCGCCGCGGGCGATCTGGCGACGGCGGCGCAGGCCTATGCCCATGTGCTGCAGGACGAGCCGGGCAATCCCAAAGCGGTTGCGGGTCTTGCGCGCTGTTATCTGAAAAGCGGCGATGTCGAGCGCGCGCGCTCCACGCTCGGGCTCGTGCGCCCCGATGGCGCGAACGACGAAGCCATCCGCGCCGTCGATGCCGAGTTGAAACTGCGCGAGGCGGCAAGCGAAGCGGCCGATACCGCGCCGTTGCGCGCCAAGCTGGACGCAAACCCGAACGATCATCAGGCGCGCTACGATTTTGCGATGGCGCTCGATGCGGGCGGCGACCGCGAAGGTGCGCTCGCCGAATTGCTCGACATCGTCAAGCGCGACCGCAAATGGAACGAAGAAGCCGCGCGCAAGCAGCTTGTCACGCTGTTCGAAGCGATGGGCTTTTCCGATCCGCGTACCATCGAGGCGCGGCGCAAATTGTCCGCCATTCTGTTTTCGTGATGCCCAAGAGACGCTTATGAGCCACGGCCGCTATCGCAGCATCGAGGATTTGCCGGAAACGCTCGGCGTCTTTCCGCTGACCGGCGTGCTGCTTCTGCCGCGCGGGCAATTGCCGCTCAACGTGTTCGAGCCGCGTTATCTGTCGCTGGTGGATGACGCCATGTCGGGCGCGCGCCTGATCGGCATGATCCAGCCCGCCGAACATGAAGACAAGACGCTCAAGCCCGCGCTCACCGCCGTGGGCTGCGCGGGTCGCATCACGTCGTATCGCGAGGCGGAAGACGGGCGCTATCTCATCACGCTCACCGGCATCTGCCGCTTCCGCGTGGCGAGCGAATTGCCGATGGCTGCCGCCTATCGCGAAGTGCGCCCGGATTATGGGCCGTTCATCGGCGATCTCGTTTCGGGAAACGACGTGGATTTTCCCCGCGAACGCCTGCTGGCGGCGCTCAAGGATTATCTGTCGACGCGCGATCTGAAAGCCGATTGGCGCTCGGTGATGAGCGCGCCCGCCGAAACGCTGGTGAACGCGCTCGCGATGCTGTGCCCGTTCGAGCCGGCCGAGAAACAGGCGCTGCTGGAAGCGCCCGGATGGGCCGAGCGCGTCGACACACTTGTGGCGCTGCTCGAAATGGCGTCCATCGCACCGCCATCCGGCGGCGGCACGCTCAATTGAGGCGGCCATGGAACCCGATCCCAAGTTGCTCGAGATTCTCGTCTGCCCGGTGACGAAGGGCAGGCTTATCTATGATCGCGAAAAACAGGAACTGATCTCGAAATCGGCGGGCCTTGCCTATCCCATCAGGAAGGGCGTGCCGATCATGCTGCCGGGCGAAGCGCGCGAGCTTTCGGACGGCGAGCGGTGAGTTGGCCCACTGAATTGCGCCTCGATCCGGCGAAACAAACGCTCACCGTCAGCTTCGAATCCGGCGAGCGGTTTGCGCTCTCGGCCGAATATCTGCGCGTGGAATCGCCCAGCGCCGAAGTGCAGGGCCACACGGCCCATCAAAAGAAAACCGTGCCCGGCAAGCTGCATGTGAAGATCGCGGGGCTTGAGCCGGTCGGCAATTATGCCGTGCGCATCCTGTTCGACGACGGCCACGACAGCGGACTTTATAGCTGGGACTATTTGTATGAGCTCGGCAGGGGCCATGACGAAAAATGGGCCGCCTATTTGCGCGCGCTGCGCGTGGCGGGCCTCAAGCGCGAATAGAAGCCGTGCTATATATGGCTCTTCGGGAGGCTGACATGGCGGACAATATGGCGGCAGGCGCGGTGACGGGACCGGTGCGGCTTCTGCTCAGGCTGGAAGGATTGGCGCTGCTGATCGCGGCGCTCTTGTTCTATGCCCGCCTCGATGAATCGTGGTGGATGTTCGCGATCCTGTTTCTCGTGCCCGATCTCTCCATGCTCGCCTATCTCGCCGATCCGAAACTGGGCGCCGATACCTATAACGCCGCGCATTCCACCATCGGCGCCATCGTGGTTGTAACGCTCGGCATCGTCACGGGCTGGGACTGGCTTGCCGCGGTGGGCCTCATCTGGGCGGCCCATGCCGGCATCGACCGCGCGCTCGGCTTCGGCCTCAAATATCCCTCCGCCTTCACCGATACGCATCTGGGTTCCATCGGCCGGTTGATGGGCAAAGGACAAGGCGCGTGAAGAAGCGCACACCCAAACCGCCCAAGCCGATCAAAGCGCCGCCGACGATGACGCAATACATCACCGGCCGGCGCACGCAGCGCATCGCCATCATCAAGGGACAGGACAGTTCGCGCTGGACGGATTTCTACCACGCCGTGCTGACCGCGCCGTGGTGGATGTTCCTTTTGGGAACGGCTTTGTTCTTCCTGTCGCTCAGTTTGATCTTCGCGCTGCTCTATATGGCCGACCCGCACGGGCTTACGAATGCGCGGCCGGGATCGTTCTGGGATGCGTTTATGTTCAGCGTGAAGACGCTGGCCTCGATCGACAATCCGGAAAGCTCGCCCAGAAGCGTCTATGCGAATGTCGTCGTTATGAGCGAGGCGTTTTCCGGCATCCTCAATCTCGCGCTCATCACCGGCGTGATGTTCGCGCGCTTCTCGCGGCCCTATGCGCGCGTGCTGTTTTCCAACGTGGCCGTGATCACGCCGTTCGACGGCGTGCCGACGCTGATGTTCCGTGCGGCCAATCAGCGCGGCAATTCGATACTGGATGCGGGCGTCAGCGTTTCCATCGCCCGTCAGGTGACGACGAAGGAAGGCATCGTCATGCGCCGCTTCGAGGAGATGTCGCTAGTGCGCTCGCGCTCGCCGCTCTTCGCGCTGTCCTGGACGATCATGCACCGCATCGACGAGACGAGCCCGCTCTACGGGCTGGATCTCGACGGCATGTATGCCAACCAGGTCGAATTGATCGTCCTTTTGAGCGGCACCGACGACGCGCTGGCCGATGTCATCTACGCCCGCCACGCCTATGGGCCCGACGACATCAGGTGGCACCACCGCTTCGTGGACGTGCTGTCGCTGACCCCGCAGGGCCGCCGCCTCGTGGATTTGAACCGCTTCCACGATACCCAGCCGCACGAACCCATCCTGACGGCTTGAGCCCGGCAGCACTTGCCGCTAGTTTCCGCGCCCATGGAACCCTTCAAGCATCTTTCCGGCGTGGCCGCGCCGCTGCCCATGATCAATGTCGATACCGACATGATCATTCCCAAGCAATTTCTGAAGACCATCAAGCGCACGGGGCTTGGCGCGGCGCTGTTCCACGAAATGCGCACGAAGGCGGACGGCAGCGACAATCCCGATTTCGTGCTGAACAAGCCCGCCTATGCCCACGCCCGGATTCTGGTGACGGGCGCCAATTTCGGCTGCGGCTCGAGCCGCGAACATGCGCCCTGGGCGCTGCTTGATTTCGGCATTCGCTGCGTCATTGCGCCGAGCTTCGCCGACATCTTCTACGGCAATTGCTTCAAGAACGGCATTCTGCCGATTGCGCTGCCGCAATCCGAGATCGACAAATTGATGGACGATGCCGAGCGCGGCTCGAACGCGATAATTTCCATCGATCTGGAGAAACAGGAAATCCGCGGGCCGGACGGCGGCGTCATCAAATTCGAGATCGACCCATTCAAGAAGAAATGCCTGCTCAATGGCTGGGACGATATCGGGCTCACTTTGCGCAACGAGAAAAAGATTTCCGATTTTGAAGAGCGGCGTAAGTTGACCGCTCCGTGGCTGTAATTGCACTCAATTGTCTCTTAGTTTCCGATATTCGCTAAGAGGGAGATTATGGAGAAGAAACATTTTTTGGTTATTAGTTTCTTGATCGTCACCTTGTGTGCATGTGGCGAGAGTCCGGAACGTCGTGCAATAAAAGTTGGAGAAGATGGTGTGCTTAATGCTTTGAAGGACCCGGACAGTGCCAAATTCAAGGATGTCTATGTCATGCCACAGATTGGCAAAGACGCAGGAACAGAAGATTCTGACTACACAGTGTGCGGACATGTGAATTCTAAGAATTCATTCGGCGGGTATACCGGTTACACGCGCTTCGTAATTCATGTTATCGGTGGCAAGGCCATGGAACCTGTTCTCGAAGAAGCGGAGTTGTCTAATGACGTTGATGGTACGGACGAAACAAATTTCGAGACAATGTACTGGAAGAATGAATGTATAGTATGGAAGTGATAAATTCTCTTCTTGTTTGCAGACATCGACACTAGTTCCGAAACGTTTGGCGCTTGGTACAAAGGGGCATTCCCGGAAAGACGATGACCTATAAAATCCTATTGACCCCCGGCGACGGCATCGGTCCCGAAGTGATGGCCGAGACCGAGCGCGTGCTCGGCTGGTATTCGCAGAATCGCAATCTCGCCTTCGAAACCGAAACCGCGCCGATCGGCGGAACGGCGTATGAAAAACTCGGCACCTCCGCGCCGGACGAAACCATCGAGAAGGCGAAGAAAGCCGACGCGGTGCTGTTCGGTGCGGTCGGCGGGCCGCAATGGGATAATTTGCCGTTTGCGCAAAAGCCGGAGCGCGGGTTGTTGCGCCTTCGAAAAGATCTTGAACTGTTCGCCAATCTGCGCCCCGCGCTGTGCTTCGATGCGCTGAAAGACGCAAGCTCACTGAAACCCGAAATCGTCTCCGGCCTCGATATCCTGATCGTGCGCGAATTGACGGGCGGGGTTTATTTCGGCGAGCCGAAGGAAACCACCACGCTGCCCAATGGCGAGAAGCGTGCGGTCGATACGCAGGTCTATACCACCCACGAAATCGAGCGCATCGCGCGCGTGGCATTCGAGCTTGCGCGGCTGCGCGGAAAGCGCGTGGCCTCGGCCGAGAAATCCAACGTCATGGTCACGGGTGTGTTGTGGCGCGAGGTCGTGAGCAGCGTTCACAGACAAGAATTCTCCGACGTCGAACTCTCCCACGTCCTTGCCGACAATTGCGCCATGCAGCTTGTGCGCAATCCCAAGCAATATGATGTGATTGTCACCGACAATCTGTTCGGCGATGTGTTGTCGGACGAAGCGGCGCAACTCACCGGCTCCATCGGCATGCTGCCGTCAGCCTCGCTCGGCGCGAAGGATGCGAAGGGCAAGCAGCCCGCGCTCTACGAACCCATCCATGGCAGCGCGCCCGACATTGCGGGGCAGGGGCTTGCCAATCCCATCGCCTGCATTCTGTCGCTCGCCATGTGCCTGCGTTATTCCTTCGGCCGCGTGGAAGATGCGAAGCTGCTCGAAAAAGCGGTCGAGCGCGTGTTGGCCGAAGGGTATCGCACCGGCGACATCATGCAGCCCGGCATGACGAAAGTCGGCACCACGGCGATGACCGATACGATTTTGAAGGCGCTGAACGCGCTCAATCGCTAAGGTTCGATAATCACTTTCCCGATGGCCCTGCGGTCGGCGAGCATCCGCATCGCATCCACAGCCTGATCGAGCCCGAAACGCGCGCCGATATAGGGCTTGAGTTTTCCCGCCGCCAGCAGCGCATCGATGGCTTCAATGTTCTCCCGGCCTTTTTCGGGTGCGCGCCGTCCGAATTCGCCGGCGCGCACGCCGACGACGGAAAAGCCTTTTATCAAGGGAATATTCGCGTTGATCGAAGGAATGCGGCCGCTGGCAAAACCCACCACCAGTAATCGTCCGTTGAAAGCAATGCAGCGTGTGGATTCATCGAAGGCATCGCCGCCCACCGGATCGTAGATCACATCGGCGCCGCGCCCAGCCGTCAGCGCCTTGACGGTATCGCGGAAATTCTCGGATGGCAGCACATGCTCTGCGCCGTAACGCAACAGGAAATTTCGCTTGGTTTCGTTCGAGGCGGTCGCGATCACGCGTGCGCCGAGTACGCGGCCCAGATCGACAGCCGCAAGCCCCACGCCGCCCGATGCGCCATGCACGAGAAGGAATTCTCCGGGCTGCAAAGCCGCGCGGCGCACCAGAGACACATAGGCCGTCAGATACGCCATCGTGAATCCGGCGGCAGTTGCGAAATCCGTGCCCGCGGGCAAGGGCCGCAACTGGCTCTCGGAAACCTGTGTTTCCTCAGCGAACGCGCCGGTCAATCCGCCGCCGATCACGGTATCGCCGATTTTGAAGCGATCCACCAATGATCCGGCCTGCACGATCTCGCCGGCAAATTCGCCGCCCACGACAAACGGCAATTCCGGTCTGTGCTGGTATTTCCCCTGCACCATCAACAGATCGGGAAAATTCACCGCCGCCGCGCGCACGCGCACCCGCACCTGATCCACGCCGAGTGGCGGCAGCAAAACATCCTCGAGCGCAAGCGCACCGATATCTTCGGAGATGTTGCGGCAGAGAAGCGCCTTCATGCGGTGGTGCGATTGGGTAGTGCGCGCACGCCGCCCATGAAGAGCGCGGTTGCGAAACGGGCGGCCTCTTCGGTGTCGTAAGGGTCGCGGCGCAGCATGCGCTCGGCGATTTCGAAAGCCACGCCCACGATAGCGGCCATCATGTAATCGGCATCGACGGGGGGAAACACGCCTTTGGCAATCGCGCTTTCCAGATCCTCGCGCAACTCTTCAAACCCCGCGATGATCTCCGGCGTGTCCATGCGCACGCGCAGCGTATCGGTGTTGCGGCGGATGGCGTGGAAGTTCTGCTCGTCGGCCGCCACGAATTCGAAGAAGGTGTGGAAGGTGCCGGAGATGAATTCGTCGATGCTCTTGGCCTTGGCGCGCTCCTCGCGCAGCCGCGGGCGGATGCGCAGCGCGCTTTCGTCCTGGATCGCCTGGAACACTTCCTCTTTCGACTTGAAGTAATTGTAGAACGTGCCCGAGGCGAGCGGCGTGGCCCGGATGATGTCGCGCACGGTGGTGGCGCCATAGCCAAGCTCGGCAAAAACGATGCGCGCCGCCTCCAGAATGATCTGGCGGTTCTGTACCTTGGTCTGTTCGCGCTTGCCGGCGGGTTTGGTTCCCGGTCGCGGCGCCAATTCCGTATCCATGGAGGCTCCCAATCCGGCGAATATGGGTAGTATATGATCGTGACGCAACGTCAATTTTTGCCGGAATCCGGTTGACAGGACCCCCGGCTTCCCCTTCAACCCGGCCATGAGTGGCGGAACACCCCCGGATTGGCTGAAACATGCATCCCGATTGATGGGCCAGACCCCCTTTCTCGCCAGTTTGGACGGCGAGGTGGTGGAGGTGTCGGCGCGGGGCGCGCGGAGCCGCGTGCCCTATAGCGCCAAGCTGGTCGGCGATCCCGACACGGGCGTGGTCCATGGTGGGGTCATCACGGGCCTGCTCGATCATACCAGCGGCATGGCCGTGATGGGTGTGCTGCGCGAGCCCATGCCGATCGCCACGCTCGATCTGCGCATCGACTATATGAAGCCCGCGGTGCCCGGGGAAGACATTATCGCGGAGTGCCATTGTTTGAAGGTGGGCCACGACGTGGCCTTCGTGCGCGGCTCGGCCTATCAGACGGATGCGAAGGATCCCGTCGCGATCTGCACCGGTACGTTCATGCTGATGCGCGGCCAACCGGTGCAGAAGGCCTAGCCATGGATTTGCTCACCCGTGCCGCCGCAGGCAATGCGCCGCCCGATCCCCAGGCGCTGCTATCGCTCATTCCCTACACGCAGCATTTGGGCATCCGCGCCGATGTGGCCGGCGATATTCTCACGCTCACCATGCCGTTCTCGCAGCATCTCATCGGCAATGTCGCGCTGCCCGCGTTGCATGGCGGCGTCATCGGATCGCTTTTGGAGACGGCGGCGATTGCACAAGTGGTTTGGGAAAGCCGCGGCCCCCGCCTGCCCAAGCCCGTGGACATTACCATCGATTATTTGCGCAGCGGCCGCGCCGTCACGAGCTACGCGCGCGCGCGCATCGCCAAGCAGGGACGGCGCGTCGTCAACGTCCATGCCGAAGTCTGGCAGGAAGACGAAGCCAAACCCATTGCCGCGCTACGCGGTCATTTCCTGATCGTGGCTTAGCTCTTCGACATTCGCCATGCGCCGGATGATTGGGCGTGTCGTCTTGTGGCGGCGCACGGATGTCATTTTCCGTTTGACGCTCGCGGGCGCGGCCATGCGCCTTGCGCCGAAAGTCTGCACAGGCGCGATTTGCGCAGGCGGCGCTTCGGCCGTTATGGCCTGCGGCGGGGCTTGCGCAACGAAAACGATTCTTTCCTCAGGTTCGGGAGGGATCGCCGCGCCGCGGCGCCGGATAAAAAAACTGGCACGCAAACCCTCTAATACCATGATGGCTAGGAAGGCCGCCAAAAGCCCGAGCAGGATTTGCACCTCGATGCGCTGATGCGCGAACACGCTCAGCCCCAGCTTCCAGACATCGCTCCAATTTTCCTGCACCGCATTTACCCCTACGCCCCGCAGAAGAGTGTAGCAAAAAGCGTGCAGATGCGGAGTCTGCGGCTGCGCTTGGCATCGCGGCAAATTGCGCGATGTTTAATGCACAAGAGACAAGCAGATTGACTGTTGCTTGTGCAGTCAGCGTGCATCCGCGCCCACCGCCTCCGTCACATTCGCAAAGCCGTCGCGCGCCAGCAGCGCCAGCAATTCGCGCTTGATTTTCGCCACGAGGCCGGGGCCGTGGAAAACCAGCGCCGTATAAAGCTGCACCAGCGATGCGCCTGCGCGGATCTTGGCATAGGCGTCCGCGCCCGACGCCACGCCGCCCACGCCCACCAGCACGACGCGGGTTCCGACGAGCTTGCGCATTTGGCGCAGCACTTCCGTGGACCGCGAAAACAGCGGCGCGCCCGATAGCCCGCCCGCTTCCTTGCTCGCAGCACTTTTCAAACCGTCTCGCGCAAGCGTGGTGTTGGTCAGCACGATGCCTTCGATGCCCGAGGCCAGAACGATCTCGGCGATATCGGCGAGTGCCGCCTCGTCCAGATCGGGCGCGATCTTGAGCAGGATCGGCACCGTCGCGCGCGCGCGCGCTTGCGTCACCACCGAAAGCAGCCTTGTCAGCTCGTCGCGGTTTTGCAAGCCCCGCAATCCCGGCGTGTTGGGCGAGGAAATGTTTACCGTCACGTAATCGGCGTATGGCGCAAGCTTCGCAAAGCATCGCGCATAATCGGCGATGCGGTCGGCGCTCTCTTTGTTCGCGCCGATATTGATGCCAACGATGCCTTTGCGCGCGCGCCGCGAAAGCCGCCTCGCGCACTCCTCCATGCCGCGATTGTTGAAGCCCATGCGGTTGATGACGGCACGGTCTTCATAAAGCCGGAAGAGGCGCGGGATGGGATTGCCGGCTTGCGCCAGCGGCGTGACCGTGCCGCATTCCACGAACCCGAAGCCGAGCTTCAGCGCCGCATCGGGCACGGCCGCATCCTTGTCGAAACCGGCGGCAAGCCCGATCGGGTTGGGGAAGGAAAGCCCCAGTGCGCTGACCGCGAGCCTCGGATCGTCGGGCGGGGCTGGCGGCAGCAAGGGCCCGGCCAGCGCCAGAAGCCGCAAGGTCGCCAGATGAGCGGCCTCCGGCGGCAGTGCCCTCAGCACGGCGGCCCCTGCATCGAGCAGCATCAAAAACCTCTCATCCGATTCCTTTTCCAAGCATAGCCTGCCTTTTTACCGGGCCTGCCCTATTCGAACCTCGAAAATCGAGAGGGGGGTGGGGGTCCGTTTTTGGGTTCGCCCGGCCGTTTCATAACCCGATTATAACCGGTGGTTGAGAGGCGGGGATAAGTTCAGCCAGGCCTTGCAGCACCCGTGTCGCGAGAATAGGATTAAGTTCCAGAATCGGAATAGATTCTTATCGGTGCTCACGCATAACCAGATCTGGTCGGCGCTCGACGCGCTGGCTGCCCGCCACAGCCTCTCGCCATCGGGGCTGGCGAAGCTCGCGGGCCTCGATCCCACGACCTTCAACAAGTCCAAGCGCCTGTCGGACGGCAAACTGCGCTGGCCTTCCACCGAGAGCATCGCCAAGGCGCTCGCCGCGACAGGCGCCACGATCGACGAATTCGTGGCGCTGATGAATTCCAAGGGCCGGGGCCGCGTGAAGCTCGTGCCGCTGATCGGCATGGCGAAAGCGGGCGCGCGCGGCTTCTTCGACGATGCCGGATTTCCCGCCGGTTCCGGCTGGGACGAAATCGGCTTTCCCGATCTCGCCGACGAGCACGCCTATGCGCTGGAGGTCAACGGCCATTCCATGCTGCCGGTCTATCGCGACGGCGACCGCATCGTGGTTTCCCCGGCCGCCAGCGTGCGCCGCGGCGACCGCGTGGTGGTGAAAACCCATGCGGGTGAGGTGATGGCGAAACAATTGGCACGCATGACGGCGCAGAGGATAGAACTCAAATCGCTGAACCCGGAATATGAAGACCGCGTGTTCGCCATGAGCGAGATCGCATTCATGCACAGGATTATATGGGCGAGTCAGTGAGAGCTTTGCACTTGAACGAGAGCTTTGCACTTGAACCATCAGAATTCAGATTGATGCGTCTATAGCAATCGTCTCGGGTACTTCAGCCAATTCCGAAGTTATATTTCGCCCCACAGCATAACAGTAATATGCACTGGGAAATATGTGCATTTTCCGGTCCGCCAAGGTACTTGTCTTATGCAATGTTTTCGTAGTGAAAAAGGTTTCGCGCAATTTTTTATGTTTGTTTGCAAAATATTCAAGCGACCGTGTTTGCCTTGAGAAATCGGAATCCAACCTGTCGGACCATTTAACTTCGCCAGCCCATATCGGTGATTGCGCAGGCCCTCCCAAAAAAACGACGTCTACCTCTCCCTCGCTTTGCCTGTTCTTCCATCGTGCGTATCGCAGTTTGGAAAAATCGACGGAATGTTGAAGTTGCGAGAAAATCGCGCATTCGGTCAATTTCCCGATAAGTTCTGTGTCCGATGATTTTACTGGTGCGAACAAGGCTGATCTCATAGACGGATTGCTCAGGTAGATTTTGAAATTTCGTTCTCGCGTGAGCGTTCTGCAATTATCGTCCACCGTCGAAAGTTTAATGACGAGAAATGCACTTTCGAGGTATTGAATGTATTTGGTTATGGTCGGTTTGCTGATGCCCGATGATTGGGCCAGATTTTCCAAGCTCGCTTCATTTCCCGCATTATATGCCAGGACCGAGAATAGTCTGTTCAATTCCGGAATTTCCTGAATCCCATACAGGCTTGGCAAATCCTTAAGCAGCACTTTATCGACGATATCGCTACGAATGTATTGTTCGGCATTGCGCCTGACATCCGGATTCATTACCGCTTCCGGATATCCGCCGAAGTTGAGGTAATCTATAAATCGTTCGTTGAGAGCATCGATGTCTTTGATACGGTATGCGTTGTCTGAATCTGTGAAGATCAGTTTTTTGTCGTCGTTCGAAAACTCGAGAAATTCATAAAATGTGAGAGGCGGTAGCATAAAATGTGAAAATCGCCCCGCACCGGATTCTCTGCTTTTGAGGCGTAGCGCTGCCGCTGCCGACCCGGTGGCTACAAATTTGACGTTAGGATAGGTATCGACAAGATCCTTGAGGTGCCGCTGCCAATCTTTGAGATATTGAATTTCGTCAAATATTATCAGGCGGTTCTTTCCTTTAATGTCTTTGGGCATGTACCCTAGGAATCTTTCCAACGGAGTACCCGAATAAATCGGCGCATCAATGCTCGCATAAAGAATAGCATGCGGATCAATTCCGGCCGTGATGGCATCATGAATCAACTGCTTCGCCATGACGGTTTTGCCCACGCGACGCGGGCCAAGCAGTATTGCTGCACGTTTGACAGAAAAATTCAGTGCCAGTGTTTTGAAAAGCTTGAAGTACACACGCCTGCCATAAAGCGCCTCAGGTATCGTCTTTTCAGGATGAGACCACCACGGGTTATCGCGTTCGATCCGTGCTTGAATGTCCGCTGTCGAAATCGGATGCATATGTTTGTCAAAGCTTACTAGGCTCTGCGCCTGCCTATTTTGTTCTGAGAAATAATTAAACGATCGTTTTTCTAATTGTCAAATAAATCGTAACTTATTGATAATAAACGATTTTTTTCTGCATCATTGTAAAGCGGTTGGCGGGCTACCCAGAATCGGTGAATTGAAGCCACTACACCGGAAACCCCTGATACGCCTTCACCTTAGCTTCAAACGTATCCATGTTTCCGGCCTTCAGCAGCCCCAGCAATTCTTGCGCGCGTTTCTGCGACAGCGCATCGTAGGCCGTGTCGGGATTGCCGTTCGCGGCGGCGGTGAGCTGCGCCAAAATCTTGTCGTGATACTCGTCGGCGTCCAGCCCCGCCATCGACAACGCGAACTGGTAATGCAGCACGATATCCTTCGGATCGGCGGCAAGCGCTTTGTTGAAGTCGTCGATGCCCTTGCCGGCGGATGCGCCGTAACTCATGCTCGCGATCATCGAGCCCGCCGCGCGCACCACTTCCAGATTCCAGCCGCCGAGCGTGCCGAGCGCGCGCCCGTTGTTGGGCGCAAGCGCAATCGCCTGATCGATCTCTTTCTTCGAAAGCGAGGCATAGCCTTTGCTCATCGCCGACATCGAGCCGATGATGTGGGACTCCTGGCCCAGCGCCACCGCATAGAAGATATAGCCCTCGGCCTGCTTGGGATCGGCGGCGATGGCCTTCTTCGCGAAATCCTCCGCGCGCTGCACGCATTCCAGGCACGGGGGAATATGCTCGGCCGCATCGCCGATGGCCGCGGCCGCGGCAAGTGCGTAACCGCGCGCGGAATTCTCGCCCGCGCCTTCCTTCATGGCGTCGGCATATTTCCCCGCGCGGTAGAGCTGATAGGCCGGCCAGCTCGTGTCGAAGGGTGTGGAGGTGTTGGGCTGCTCCGATGCCATGGCGGGCCCGGCATCGGCGGGCAGTGCCGCTTCCGTCATGCAGATAATCGCCGCAACGGCCACAAGCCACTTCATCGTTCACTCCCATCCTTCGAGCGTGCGCCGGATCAGCGCCGCGGTCTCGCCACATCCAAACAGGGCCGCGAACGAGCCGAAGCGCGGCCCCTGCGTCTGCCCGAACAACACTTCATATAGTGCCTTGAACCAGTCTCTTAAGGGCTCGAAGGCGAATTTTTTTCCGATTTCGTAGACGGCGTTCTGCACCGTCTCGCCGTCGCGCTCGCCTTTGAGACCGTCCAGCGTATCGGCCAGCGCCAGAAACGCCTCGCGTTCGCGGATGGTGGGCGCGCGGTACTGCTTCTGCGGCTTCACGAAATCCTCATAGTACCGCAATGCATAGCCCACCAGCCGGTCGAGGCCGGGATTGGCTTCCGGCGAGGCTTGCGGAGCATAGCTCCGGATGAAGCCCCACAGCACCTCACGATCATGTGCGTTCGACGCGCTCACCAGATTTAGCAGCAGCGCGAAGCTGACGGGATAGCGCTCGTCGGGCGGATGTCCGGCATGGATGTGCCAGACGGGATTGTCGAGGCGACGCTCGGCGTTCGTCTCATTCGCGTGATAATCGGCGAGCAGCGCGATGTAATCGTCCACCGCTTTGGGGATCACGTCGAAATAAAGCCGCTTGGCCGCGCGCGGCTTCTGGAACATGAAGAGCGCGAGGCTTTCTTCGGGCCCGTATGCCAGCCATTCGTCCACCGATAAGCCATTACCCTTGGATTTGGATATTTTCTGGGCGTGTTCGTCGAGGAAGAGTTCGTAATTGAAGCCGTCCGGCGGATCGCCGCCCAGAACGCGCACGATCTTCGAGGAAAGCTCCACCGAGGCGATCAAATCCTTGCCCGACATTTCGTAATCGACGCCCAGCGCCAGCCAGCGCATCGCCCAATCGGCTTTCCACTGCAACTTGCAATGTCCGCCTGTGACGGGCGATTCCATGCGCTTGCCGTTTTCCTCGTAAACCACGGTGCCCTTCTTCGCGTTCCATTCGAGAATGGGAACCTGCAACACGATTCCGGTTTCCGGCGAAACAGGAAGGAAGGGCGAATAGGTGGCGCGCCGCTCCGGCCCCAGCGTCGGCAGCACCACGTCGCGCACTTTTTCGTAATGCGAAAGAACGGTGAGCAGCGCTTCGTCGAAGCGCCCCGATTTGTAGCACTCGGTCGCGCTCATGAACTCGTAGCGGAAACCGAAACGGTCGAGGAAGGTTTTCAATCGCGCATTGTTATGCGCGCCGAAACTCGCATGCGTGCCGAAGGGATCGGGGATCGATGTAAGCGGCTTGCCGAGATAGTCGCGCAGCATTTCCGGGTTGGGCAGATTGTCTGGCACCTTGCGCAAGCCATCCATATCGTCGGAGAACGCGATCAGGCGCGTGGGCACATCGCTCATCTGCTCGAAGGCGTGACGCACCCAGCTCGTGCGCGCGACTTCCCCGAAAGTGCCGATATGCGGCAGGCCCGAGGGGCCATAGCCCGTCTCGAACAGCACGTCTTTCAGGGGCTTGTCCGCGCGAGCCCGGCGCTCGATCCGGGCCAGCAGTTTTCGCGCCTCCTCGAAGGGCCAGGCATGGGCAGAGAGCGCGTCGGAAGTCCCGGAAACCATTGGAATTACTAAACCTTAAGCGTTTTGAAAGGGGGCGAAGCTAGGCTCCATGCGGGAGCCCGTCAATGACCGATGAGAGCATAGCGCCGGAAGGCCGCCCGAAATTCGATTCGAAGACGGCTGCTGGCGTGATCGCGCAGGGCCGCGTCGATATTCTCTACCGCCTCGGGCGGCATTATCTGTTCCTGCCGTTTGCCGCGCTGTGCGTGGCCGCCACGATGCTCAACGGGCAGAAGCCGATCTGGCTGATCGGCTCGCCGCTCATCCTGCAGATCGGCGTCACGTTGCTGGCCGAACGGCTGGCGGCGGCATACGCGCGCCGCCCGGCGGGCAGCGATCCGCGCATCTGGGCGCGGCGCTATACGTTTCTCTCCGCCGTGTCCGGCGCGATCTGGGGCGTGGGCGCGCTCGTCTGGTTCGTGCCGGGATCGTTTCCGGCGGAATCTTATCTCACGCTCGCCTTCCTCGGCATCACCTCCACCGAATTCATCGCGCGCGGCGCGCACCGGCCCGCTTATCTGGCGCACGCCTCGCTGTCGCTCGTGCCGCTTGCATTCCGCTTGCTGGCCGAAGGCGAGGCCTACGCCACCATGTCGAGCGTGCTGGTGCTGTTCTTCGGCGGCATCCTCTACACCTATTGCGACCGCTTCGGCGAATTCCTCGATCAGAGCATTCTGTTGCGCTGGGAGAACGCCGATCTCGTCTTGCGCCTGTCGGGCGAGAAGAAGGAAGCCGAAAAAGCGCGCGACCGCGCGGAAGCCTCCACGCGTGCCAAATCCGCCTTCATCGCCAATATCAGCCACGAAATCCGCACGCCGCTGAACGCGCTGCTCGGCATGGCGCAATTGCTGGAGAGGAGCGAACTCGACCGCATCCAGCGCGGCCATGTGAAGGTCATCATGGAAGCGGGCCGCGGACTGAAAACGCTGCTCGACGATGTGATCGCGCTGTCGCGCGACGGCGAAGCGGCCGAGGCCAGCGAAGAGGATTGCGATGCGGGCCAGGCCGCGCGCACGGTGGCGCGCCTGCTTCAACCGCGCGCCTGGGAAAAGCAATTGCGCTTCACGGTGACGACGGCGGCCCATCTGCCCCGCGTCGCCGCCGATCCGCGCCGCGTGCGCCAGGTGCTGCTCAAGCTTGCCGACAACGCAGTGAAATTCACCGAGCGCGGCGGCGTCGAGATTCGCGTCGAGCCCGTCACCAAGGAAGACGGCAAGCAATTTCTGCGCTTCCTCGTGATCGATACGGGCCTCGGGCTCACGCCGGAAACCTCCGTCAATCTCTTCGAGCCCTTCACGCTCGGCGACAATTCCTATACGCGCAAGCATGACGGCGCAGGGCTGGGCCTTGCGGTCGCCAAGCGCACGGTCGAGGCGATGGGCGGCGAGATCGGTTTCGAAAGCATCGTGGGCGAGGGCGCGACGTTCTGGTTCACCGTGCCCGCCGCGGTTTCCGCGCCGGCCGAAAAAGCCGAAGCCTTGCCGATTGCCGCCGATGCGCAGCCGCCATCGGGCCTGTCGTTCCTGCTCGCGCTTCCCGACGCGGAATTGCGCGCGCAGATCGTTTATTTTCTCGAACCCTTCGGCAACCGCATCGCCTTCGCTGCGAGCGTGGTGGACGCCATCGCGCAGGCCGGCCGCGAGAAATTCGACGCCATCGTCGTGGGCGCAGACGACGCCGATACGCTCGCCGCATCGCCGGGCGTGCGCGCGCCGCTGCTCGCCATCGTCGCAAGCGGCCAGCGCATGCCGGCGGCCGCGGGCGAAGTGCTGCGCTGGCCGGCGGCGGCGGGATCGCTTTACGCGAGCCTGCACGATCTGCTCGGCCGCGCGATGGAATCCTTTTCGCCCGCGCCCGATATGGAAAGCGAAAACGCGGCCGCCATCGATGCGCCGGCTTTCGCGGCGCTCGAAAAATCGCTCGGGCTCTCCACGCTGATCGAGATTCTGCAATCCTATGTAACGACCGCCGAGGAATTGTGCGGCAGGCTCGAAATCGCCAGCGAAGGCGAAAAATGGGACGACGCCACCCGCATCGCGCAGGATATCGCGGGCGCGGCCGGCGGGCTGGGTCTGGCCGCACTGACGGCGGCGGCGCGCGGCTTCACCCAAAAGGCGCGCGAAGGCGACAACGCCCAGACGCTTCAGGGCGCGGCCAAGGCCGTGATCGCCGAGCACGAGCGCGTGCGCCGGGCGCTGGCGAATCTTTATCCGGATTTGGCGGCTTGACGTCATGCTTCGGGGCCGCGCTTGCGCGCGGACACCTCGGCATGACGATAATGCACGGCGCGTCATCCTGAGGTGCGCGCGAAGCAAGCCCCGAAGGATGACCTTTCATTCCTTGCGTACATCAGCATGATCGGCGGCCATGCCGCAGATTCCATCCTTGGAGGGATTGCCCGCGCTCGTTCCCGCACCCGGCGGCGCAGTGCTGTGCGATGAGCACGGCGCATGCAGGCGCGTGGGCGCGGATGAGGCGCGCAGCATCTTCCGGTCCGGCGATGTGCTGGTGGCGCATGCGATGTTCGTGTCGGGGAGGCTCAAAGCGCCGCCCGCCAAACCGCTTTACGACGTGCTGGAGCTGTTCGCCTTCGTGCGGCCCGCGATGGCGTGCGTGCCGAGCGCGTTGGGATTGGCGCGTGCATTGGGATTGCACGTTCCCGCTACTGCGGAAGAATCTGCGCGCGCCTTGCACGAAGCGGCAAATGCGCTGATCGAAGAACTGAAATCGAAACCGGAAAACGAGCGCGCGAAATTGCGTCCGCTTGCTTTCACGCTCGCACGCGCGGGCTGGCGATGGGGAGCGGCGGTGCTTGTGGCCATCGGCGAGCCGGAGAAATCGCAAAGCCCGATTGCGGGATACGAAACATGGCGCGGCCTTCCGCAATGGGAAGACGAAGCGCCGTCCGCAAAACCCGGCTCGCTGCCCGTTGCCGGCGATGAAACGCGCGCGCGCCTGCGCGAGCTTGTGGGAAGTGATGGCGAGGCGCGTCCCGAACAGGCGGCCTATGCGGAAGCGGCGACGTTCGCATTTTCCCCGCGCGAACGCGCCGGCGCGCCGAAGATCGCGCTGATCGAAGCGGGCACGGGCGTCGGCAAGACGCTCGGGTATCTGGCGCCCGCGAGTTTGTGGGCGGAGAAAAACGGTCCGGGCCTGTGGCTTTCGACCTACACGCGCAATCTGCAGCGCCAGATCGTGCAGGAGATCGCGCGCCTTTATCCCGATCCCGCCGAGCGCGAGGAAAAAGCGGTGGTGCGCAAGGGGCGAGAGAATTATCTGTGTCTGTTGAATTTCGAGGAAGCGGCGAAACGCACGGCGCTCGCGCCCGGCCAGCGCGCCGTCGCGCTGGGTTTGGTCGCGCGCTGGGTTGCGGCGACGGCCGATGGCGATATTTCGGGCGCAGGTTTTCCAGCGTTTCTCGCCGCATCCTTTTCGCTCAGTGAAATCACCGACCGGCGCGGCGAATGCATCTATGCCGCGTGTCCGCATTATCGTACCTGTTTCGTGGAACGCGCCGTGCGCCGCGCGAGGAATGCACCCATCGTGGTGGCCAATCATGCGCTCGTCATCGCGCAAGCCGCACAGGATTGGCTCGCGGTCGATGAAACCACCGACACCCCGCCCGAACGCCGCGTGCGCTACGTGTTCGACGAAGGCCATCATCTGTTCGATGCGGCGGATTCCGGTTTTGCTGCGTTCCTTTCCGGCAGCGAAATGGCGGATTTGCGCCGCTGGATACGCGGTCCCGAAGCGCGCGCCCGCAGCCGCATCCGCGGACTGGATGAACGGTTGAAAGATTTGATTACCGACGATGACGAAGCGATTTCCGCGCTGGAAGAATCCATCGCCGCATCGGGGGCGCTGGCGGGCGAGGGCTGGATGTCGCGATTGTCCGCGCCACGCGGCCCCGGCGAGGTTTTCCTGAGCGCGGCCTACAACCACGTGAAAGCGCGCAGCGAAAATGCCGATGCGTTCTATTCCCTCGAAGCCGATACCGAACCGCTCGGCGATGAATTGCTCGATGCCGCGCGCAAATTGGGCGCGAGTTTGAAGCGGTTGGCCGCGCCGTTGATGCGCCTGTCGCAACGCCTGCGCAAAGAACTCGATGCCGAAGCAAGCGAACTCGAAACCTATCAGCGCGCCCGCATCGAGGCCGCCGCGCGCGGGCTTGAGCGCCGCGCGAAACTTATCCTTCCCGCCTGGATCGCGATGCTGGATGCGCTCGAAACCGGCGAGCCGCGCGAAGAATTCGTCGATTGGTTCGAGATCGAGCGCGAAGACGGCCGCGATAGCGATGCCGGCCTCTGGCGGCACTGGATCGATCCCACAATACCCCTCGCGGGCGAGGTGCTGGCGCCCGCGCATGGCGCGCTCATCACCTCGGCCACCTTGCGCGATGCGGGCGCGAGCGATGATTGGCAATCCGCCGAAATCCGCTCGGGCGCGCAGCATCTGCCCGAGCCTGCGCGGCGCGCGAGTTTCGGCTCGCCCTTCGATTACGCGAACCAGTCGCGCATCTTCATCGTGACGGATGTGAACCGCCGCGACGCGGACGCGCTCGGTGCGGCCTATCGCGAATTGTTTCTGGCGAGCGGTGGCGGCGCGCTGGGACTTTTCACCGCCGTGCGTGCGCTTCGCGCCGTCGAGCAACGCATCTCCGCGCCGCTGGCGGACGCGGGCCTCACTTTATATGCACAGCATGTCGACAAGCTCGATACCGGCGCGCTGGTCGATCTCTTCCGCGCGGAGGAAAACGCGTGCCTGCTCGGCACCGATGCGCTGCGCGACGGCGTCGATGTGCCGGGCCGTTCGCTCCGGCTTGTGGTGTTCGATAAAGTGCCTTGGCCCAAGCCCACGATTCTTCACAAGGCCCGCCGCGCGCGCTTCGGAAAAAGCTACGACGATCTTCTCACGCGGCTCAGGCTCAAACAGGCGTTCGGCCGCCTCATCCGCAGCCAGCACGACAAGGGCTGTTTCGTGATCCTGGAACCGGCCACGCCTTCGCGGCTGCTCTCCGCCTTTCCGCCGGATGCGCCTGTGCGGCGGTGCGGGCTGGCCGACGCGGTTGCGGAAGTTCGCGCCTTTCTCTAGGCTTTCCGGCATGGCGAGCGAAATCATCTTTGAGGTCCAGGAAGACGATGCCGATGGCGGCTATATCGCCTCGGCGCTCGGCTACGACATCTTCACGGAAGGCGAATCCCTCGACGAGCTGCGAAAGAATATTCGCGCGGCGGTTCAATGCCATTTCGGCGATGGCATTCCCGGCCCCATGCCCGGCGTGATCCGGCTTCATTTCGTCCGGGATGAAGTACTCGCAACGTGAAGCTCCCTCGCGACGTCGATGCATCGCGTCTCGTCAAGGCGCTCAATATCCTCGGCTATGAGCGCGTCCGGCAGGATGGCTCGCACATTCGTCTGACATCGAAACGCAACGGCACGCACCATTTGACCGTGCCCGACCACAAACCGATCAAGCTGGGTACGCTTGCGGCAATTCTCAAGGCCGTAGCCTCGCATCACGGGCTGACGGTGGAAGAACTGCTCCGCCTCCTTGGCCTTTGACCGTGCGCCCCCTATAACCGCACCATGAGCGGCACGGACGAAACCATCTTCGGCGATAGTGAAAGCGGTGAGCAATATGGCCGCTTCTCCACCGGCATCTTGCCGAGCCATGTGCTCAAGCGGTTGATTCGCGCGCGCCGGGAAATCGTCGCCATCGATGAGATCGAAGATTCGCAAATCCAGCCGGCCAGCGTCGATCTGCGCCTCGGCCCGATTGCGTGGCGCGTGCGCGCGAGCTTCCTGCCCGGCCCGAATGCGACGGTGCAGCAGAAGCTCGCATCCGTCCTCATGCACGAGATCGATCTGAAAGACGGCGCGGTGCTGGAAACGGGCTGCGTCTATATCGTGCCGCTGATCGAGCGGGCGGAATTTTCTTCGCGCGTCTCGGGTGTGGCGAACCCGAAAAGCTCCACGGGCCGCATCGACGTCTTCACCCGCCTCATCACCGATCATGCGCCCGCTTTCGACCGGATCGAACCGGGCTATCGCGGGCCGCTTTACGCCGAAATTTCGCCGCGCACCTTTCCGGTTCTGGTGCGCAAGGGCTCGCGGCTCAATCAGCTTCGCGTGCGCCGCGGTTCCCCGCAATTCACCGACACGCAGCTTCGCCGCCTCCATGCCGAATCACCGCTCGTCAGCGGCGAGGCCGATATCGACAACGGCCTGGCGCTCTCCATCGATCTCAAGGGCATCGAGGGCCAGCGAATCGGCTGGCGCGCCAAGCGCCACACCGGCGTGATCGACGTGGACAAGCGCGGCGCGCTGGCGCCGCTCGATTTCTGGGATCCCATCGAGGCCCATGCCTCGGGCAACATTATTCTCGACCCCGACGAGTTCTACATTCTGGCGAGCCGCGAGGCGGTGGCGATCCCGCCCGACTACGCCGCCGAAATGGTGCCGTTCAATCCGCTGGTGGGCGAATTCCGCGTGCATTATGCGGGGTTTTTCGACCCCGGCTTCGGCTACGAACATGGTAAACCGCCCGCCGCCCGCGGGGTTCTCGAGGTCCGTTCGCGCGAAGTTCCCTTCATCCTGGAACATGGACAAATTATTGGCAGGCTCGTGTTCGAGCGGCTGACCGATCCGCCGCCCGAGGTCTACGGTCAGGGCATCGGCTCCAACTATCAGCGGCAGGGCCTGAAGCTTTCCAAGCATTTCCGGGAATCTTGACGCAGCTGCGGTGTGGAATTGTGGCGCTCAGTCCACACTTTCTTGCAAAAAGCCTGTCGGGCTTTTCATTTGTATTGCTTCATCTGTCCTTACTGTCATGGTTGTCAGTGCCGCGGGTCCGAACGGCTTGGGGGGCTAGGCCTCGCGGTTAAGGGTCCGCATAGTAAGGGGGCAGCGTGAGGCGGCTACGGCGCTAATGTGCCGGCCGCCTCACGAATTTCCGGGCCCACCCCATGGTCGCGATCATCGAAACCGAACGGCTTCATCTGCGCCCGCTTTCGCGCGGCGATTCGGCCGCCATGTTCCGCATCAGGAGCGATCCCGAAACCATGCGCTTCTGGGACTGGCCCGCGGCGAAGGATGCTGGCGTCGTCGCAGACACCGTCGCGGCCCAGATCGACGATATGGAGGCGGGCCGCGCGATCTATTGGGCCGTGTGCCTGGAAGATGCTGCCATCGGCTGCTGCGATCTTTCCGAGATCGACCGCCATCACGCCCGCGCCGAGATGGGCTACGTCTTCGGCCGGCCCTATTGGGGCAACGGTTTTGCGCAGGAGGCGATGAAGGCGATCGTGGATTACGCCTTCGGCACGCTGGGGCTCGAACGCCTTTACGCCCGCATCCATGCGAAGAACGAAGCCTCGCGGCGTCTGCTCACGCGGCTGGGATTTTCCTATGAGGGCACGCTGCGCGGCCATGTGGTGCGCGACGGCGCGCGGCGCGATTGCCAGATTTACGGGCTCGTGCGGCGCTGACGCGACGCGCGCACCAGATCGGCGATCAGGAACGGCGCGTAATAAATAAGAAGCGAAACCGCGCCGAGCACGATCAGCTCGGCCAGATACCACGGCCACGGCGCCATGTAATCGAACAGCGTGTGCGTGAAAGGCTTGAATCGCAGATAGCCGAAATTGGTGCCGAGCGTCATGTCGATGGAAAACGCCGCCGCCATATAAAAGAGCGACCATGCCGCCACGCGCGGCAGCGAGGAGAGATAAGGCCGCATCCCGCGCGCCAGCAGCAGATAAAGAACCGCCGCGATGACCGCGCCGTGCGACACGAAGAAGATGACGAAGCGGAAATCCGGAAATCCCACCGCGAGTTCCGGCGTGAGCAGCGCCTGAAGCGTTCCGCCGAACGCCCAGAAATAGGCAAGCTCGTAGCTTCGCTGTCTCGGCCAGATCAGCGTGACGGCCGCGGCGATCTGCGCCCAGTCGCACAGATGCATCGGCAAAACATTCTGCCAGGAAACCCAGTTCTCGGCATCGACGAGCGTGAGCCACACCAGATGATTGCCGATCATCAGCGCGGCCAGCGTCCAGCGCACGTATTTGTCGAGACCGGGCCAGCGCCGCACGAGCGCCGCCAGCGCAACCGGCGCGGCGAAGGCAATCGCGATTGCGCCCGCATGCGCCGCACCGAAGGGAACGAAAGGACCCGCCATCGCCGGATTATTCCATAGAGGCGCGCGCCGTGCTATCGATTGGACCCGCGCGGGCGTAGCTCAATGGTAGAGCTGTAGCTTCCCAAGCTACTGACGAGGGTTCGATTCCCTTCGCCCGCTCCAGTTCTTCGAGAGTTTTCGGATCGAACCCTCGTTGGTTTTTGATGGCGCTCCGGCTTACGCCTACGCGCTGGTTCGCCGCTCGCGCCCTTTATCGCTGCCGCGCGGGCGCTTCGCGGCCCCTTCGCCCGCTCATATCCCCACGCTCGCGCCTTGATGCTAATATCGCGACGGGCTTCGGGGATCGCGCCATGAAACGGGCAATTCCGCTTTGTGCATTCGGCATTCTGTTGGCCATGACGCCAAGCGCCTGGGCGCAGCAAAGCTGCACCACCTCTTGCGACGAATACGACCAGGGCGAATGCGTCGTCGAACGCACGCATTGCACCTATACGCCGCCGCCGCCCGCCTATGGCGCCATCGCCTATGGCCGCAAGAGTCAGGCCTGGGGCGATTCCTACAATTGGGACAGCCAGTCGAAGGCCGAAAGCGTGGCGCTTTCCAATTGCAAGCAGCATGGCGGCGATTGCGAAGTGATGGTGTGGTTCCAGCGCATGTGCGGCGCGGTGGTTTCCGGCAAGGGAACATCCGCTTATTGGGCGATCGGCGACGGCATCGGCGCCGCGCGGGGCAACGCGCTTGCCAAATGTACCAAGGATGGCGGCGGCAAGGCTTGCACGGTGCAGCACGCGGTGTGTTCGCGGTGATTTAACTCAGCGTTTTTCCATGCCGAGCGTGGCGGTGGTGCCGGAGCGGCCGGCGTCTTCCATGCTGGGCGCGGTGCCGAAGATGCGGTCGCCAAGACCCATCGACACGCCCCACCAGTAATTCTCGTTGCGGAAATGATGCCAGCGATGCTCGCGCACGCGGCGTTTGTAATAGGCGATGTCCGGGCACCACGGAATGTGCGCCAGGTAATGCGACCATTCGTAATGCAGCCCGAGCAGCAGATACGCCGCAACGCCGCTCAGCACGGGTCCGCCGATTGCCGATCCGCCCCACACATAGGCCAGCACCGCGAGCAACGCGAAAATGGGAAACGTCAGCGCGTGCACATGGCGCGGAATGAAAATCCAGTCGATGTTCCACGGCTCGGCATGATGGCGCCGATGCGTCTTGGGCAAATAGAAATCGATTTTGCGGCCGAAGATCGCCACCGGCTTGAAGTGCAGAATATGGACATGGATCAGCCATTCATTGACCGGGAAATAGGCGACGATGGCGAGCGCTACCGCCGCGTCGATCCAGGTAAAATGGCCAAGCCACACGCGCGCGCCCAAAGCTAACGCCGCCGCCGCCGCGATGAGCTGCGTGCTGGGATGCGCCGCGAAAACGCGGATGGCGCTCGCCGCATCGCGCGGCAGTTTTTCCGGCGGCAATTGCGGATTGCGCGCGGCCGTTTCGCTGGCCGCGATCATGGTTTTGTCGGTTGCCCGTTCCATACTGCGTGCGCCCCAAATCGTACCACCATAAACTGGCACAGTTCCGGTTGGCTGAAAACTGCGCTATAAAGCGCCAAACGGGAAAACGCCATGGCCACGGTTCACACGCGCGAGAAACTCACGATTACGCCCTCCGGCGGGCCGGCAGGCGCTTACGTCACCGGCGTCGATCTTTCGCGCGCGCTCGATGCCGAAGAGGCCGCCGCGCTGAAAAAGGCGCTGGCCGATCATCTGGTGATCGCGCTGCCGGACCAGAAGATTTCGCTCGACGATCTGGAGCGCGTGACGGACGCGCTTGGCGGGCGCGATATCACCCCGTTCGTCAAGCCGCTGCCGGACCGGCCGTATGTCATCCGCATCCTGAAAGAGCCTGAGGACAAATTGAATTTCGCGAATGCGTGGCACACCGATCTCTCCTATCTGCCCGCGCCGCCCAATTATACGCTGCTCTATTGCCTCGAATCTCCACCCACCGGCGGCGACACGATCTGGGCCAATCAATATCGGGCCTTCGAAACCCTGCCGCGCGACATGCAGGACATGCTGCTCGAACGCGATGCGGTGCATTCCGCCGGCATGGCTTATGGCGATGGCGGCTATCTCGATACCGTCAAGCACATGCTCTCCACGCAAATCGAGCCGTCGAAGGATGCGCGGCGCGAGCAAATCCATCCCGCCGTGATCGAGCATCCCGATACCAAGCGGCCCGCGCTCTATATCAATCAGGTTTACACCACGCGCATCGCGGGCTGGGAGAAGCCGCAATCCGACGAGCTTCTCGCGCAACTGGCGAAGCACTCGGTGAACGAGGCGCTCACCTGGCGGCTCAAATGGGCGAACGGCATGCTCGCCATCTGGGACAATCGCGCCACCCAGCATTTCGCGGTCAACGATTATCAGGGCTATCGCCGCGAGATGGTGCGCACGAGCGTAAAAGGTGCGGCGCCAAGGCGCGCCGGGGCCTGACTTTCGCCCATTGCGGGCTTGCGCACATTGCGCCTATACCGCCCGCGACAAGCCATTCCAGCCCGCCCATGAACCTCGCCATCACCGTGCGCCACATGCGCATTCTGCGCGCGCTTTCGCGCAGGTGGCGCAGGCGCGTGATCTTCATGGCGGGAGGGCTTGTGGTAGGAGGGGCGGCTGTCGGGCTGGCGCTTGCCGCTGACGGCGCGCAGCACGCCTTCCATCAGCTCTTGCGGCATTATCCGCTCGGCGCCTTTGTGGTCACGCCGCTGGGCTTTGCGCTGACGGCGTGGCTTGCGCGGCGCTATTTTCCCAACACGCAAGGCTCTGGCATTCCGCAGGCCATCGCCGCGCGGCAATACAAAACGACCGAAGAGCGCAGCCGCTTCGTCAGCATGCGCATCGCCGCGGGCAAGGTGCTGCTCACGCTGATGGGATTGCTGGTGGGCGCATCCACGGGCCGCGAAGGGCCAACCGTTCAGGTCGGCGCCTCCATCATGTTCGCCATCGGCAGGCTTACGCCCAATCGCCAGCCGGGGCTGATTCTGGCCGGCGCTGCGGCGGGATTGGCGGCTGCTTTCAACACGCCGCTCGCCGGAATCGTTTTCGCCATCGAGGAAATGAGCCGCAGCTTCGAAGTGCGCACGAGCGGGCTCATCATCGGCGCTGTGATTTTGGGCGGCATGACATCGCTCGCGCTTCTGGGCGATTACACCTATTTCGGATCGACCGCCTCGATGCTCGCCTACGGCACGGATTGGCTCGCGATTCCGTTCTGCGGACTTCTGGGCGGGCTGCTGGGCGGACTTTTCAGCCGCATCCTGATCGCGGCGGCGGACGGTTTTCCGGCGCTCAAGCTGAATTGGCTGACGCGCCGTCCCGTGCTGTTCGCGCTTGGCTGCGGATTGGCGGTTGCGGTGTGCGGATTTTTCTCCGGCGGCGATGTCTATGGCACGGGTTACGCGCAGGCCAAGGGCGTGCTGCACGAAACCGCCACGCTTCCCATTGCGTTCATGCCGCTGAAATTTATCGCAACGGTTGCATCCTCGATCAGTGGCATTCCGGGCGGAATCTTTTCGCCGTCGCTGTCGGTGGGCGCGGGCTTCGGTGCCGATGTCGCGCGCTTTTTCCCGTCGGCGCCGATGGGCGCCATCGTGCTGCTGGGCATGGTTTCCTATTTCGCCGGCGTGGTGCAGGCGCCCATCACCGCCTTCGTGATCGTCTCCGAAATGACCGACAACCACGCCATGCTGGTGCCGCTGATGGCGGCGGCGCTGATCGCGCATGCCGCCTCCAGGCTCGTCTGCCGCGAGGGGGTTTATCACGCACTCGCAAAACGGTTTTTGCCGGACGGGCCCTATCGCCGCTGATCTGTGTTAATCCGGCGCGAATTTGCCGGGCTAATCGGGTCTGAAGCGCGCAACTGTGGCCCGCGGACCACGCGCGCGCGAAACTCACGGATTCGTGAACATTTCAGTGACAGCCCTGCCGAAGCGGCCTATGATTGCGGCCATCTGTCACGGGGTGACCGGCCTGGTTGCTGAATGGAGCGGCGGCGGTACCCCAAAATAGAGGGACTTAAAAACATGCAAGCACCCATCCATGCTTCCGACAGCGGCGAAAGCCTGATGCCCCGGATCATTGCGATCGCAGGCGGTCTGGCGATCCTCGGCTTGGTTGTCGGCGGGTTCGTCGTGTTGTCCGGCGCCTGGTCGCCGCCCGCCACGACATCGATGACGCATAGCCAGCCGGCGTCATAAACCGCGCTTTACGCGCCGTCCGCGATCTCTTCCAGGACCACTTCGTGGCCCCAGAGGCGCTCGACATGCTGCAGCACCGCTTCGCGCGTGGACGCGTGAAGCGGAATGCCGCGATGCATGCGGTGTTCGAGTTGGAGCTTGCGGTTTCCTTTTAGATCCGCGCCCGTCACCTGAATGTTGGGATCGGCGGCGCCCACATCGTATTGGCGCGCAAGGGCCGCGCGCACGCGCCGGAAGCCCTGCTCATTGTGGATGGACGAGACGCGATAAGCCGCTTCATCCGCCTTGTCGAACAACGCGAACATCCGGAAATCGCGCATCACCTTGGGCGAGAGATATTGCTCGATGAAGCTCTCGTCGCGGTAATTCTCCCACGCATCTTTCAGCGCGCCCACCCAATCGCCGGAGCCCGCGATCTGCGGGAACCAGTCGCGGTCTTCGGATGTTGGCTCAGTGCAGACGCGCTTGATGTCGCTCATCATGGCGAAGCCGAGCGCATACGGATTGATGCCGGAAAAGCGCTTGTCGTCGAAATCGGGCTGGAACACCACGCTCGTATGGCTGTGCAGGAATTCGAAGATCGAGCCTTCGCCGATCAGCCCGCGGTCGTAGAGCAGGTTCATGATCGTGTGATGCACGAAGGTGGCGCAGCCCTCGTTCATCACCTTGGTCTGTTTCTGCGGATAGAAATATTGCGCGAGGTTGCGCACGATGCGCAGCGTTTCGCGCTGCCAGGCCTTGAGCGAAGGCGAATGTTTTTCGAGGAAATAGAGAAGATTTTCCTCCGGCAGTTTCATGTCGCCGTCGAAATCTTCCTCGGGATCGATGATCGGCGGGGCGGCGGGCGGCTCCACGCCCGCGGGCAGCGTGCGCCATAATTCGTTATAGGCTTCTTCCTCGTATTCGGAACGCTTGCGGCGCTTTTCAGCGGCGCGCTCGCGCGATGGCTTGGGCGGGCGGCGATAGCGGAACACGCCCTGGTCCATCAGCGCATGCGCCGAATCGAGGATGGCTTCCACTTCGCCGCGGCCGTGGCGTTCTTCGCAAGCGGCGATGTATTTCTTGGCGAAGGCGAGATAATCGAGAATGCCTTCGGCGTTGGTCCATTGCCGGAAGAGATAATTGTTCTTGAAGAAATGATTGTGGCCGAAGGCGGCATGCGCCATCACCAGCGCCTGCATCGTCATGGTGTTTTCTTCGAGCAGGTAGGAGATGCACGGGCTCGAATTGATGACGATCTCGTAGGCCAGCGCCGAATAACCGTGGCGGTACAGCGTTTCCTCGCGCGCGAACAGCTTGCCGAAACTCCAGTGACTGTAAAGCAGCGGCATGCCGAGCGAGGAATAGGCATCCAGCATCTGTTCCGACGAGATCACTTCGATCTGGTTGGGATAGACGTCGAGTTTGAGATCATTCAGCGCGATCTCCTCGATCGCCTTGTAGGTGCGCTCGAGCGTGGCGAAATCCCATTCGGCTTCGGTGAAGAGGGGGCCGCTCACGCGCTTGCCTCCGTCTTTTTGAACAGATCATGGAAGACGGGAAAGATGTCGGCAGGCTTCGAAATCCGTTTCGTCGCGAAATTGGGCCAGAGTTCGGCGACCGTGCGATAGGCGCGCCAGAGTTCCGCGCCGGAATCTTCCGACGCGAACACTTCCATCTCGCGTTCATCGAGGATTTCGATATAGGCGTAATACTGGCAGAGCGGCATGATCTCGCCGTTCAGCATTTCCACGCAGCGCCGCGCATCGCCCGATTGGGTATAGCCGTCGGAGGCTTGCGCTGCATAGATGTTCCAGTCGGCGGTGGCGTAACGCTCCTTCTGGATTTCCAGCATCTTTTCGAGCGCGGTCGAAACGATCGTGCCGCCCGATTGGCGCGAATAGAAGAATTCCTGCTCGTCCACTTCCTGCGCGTCATGGGTGTGGCGGATGAACACCACATCCACCTTCTCGTAACGCCGCTTCAGGAACAGATGCAGCAGCATGTAGAAGCGTTTGGCGAGGTCCTTCTCGCGCTCGCCCATCGAGCCCGACACGTCCATCAGGCAGAACATCACCGCCTGGCTCGTCGGCACCGGTTGCTCGGTGAAGGCGTTGAAGCGCACGTCCACGGGATCGATGAACCCGATCCATTTGCGCTTGGCTTCCATCTTGGCGATGCGCTCTTTCAGCGCTGCGATCTTCTCGCGCGTTTCGTCCGAATCCGAACGCTGCTCTTCCAGCGCCTCGAGCTCGGCTTGCAATTTCTCAAGCTCGGAAAGGCTCGGCCGCTTCAGCGCCAGCCTGCGGCCGAATGCGTTCCTCATGGTGCGGATGAGATTGATCTGCGTGGGCGAGCCGGCGGTGGTGATGCCCGCGCGTTTCCAGACCTTGCTCGGCGTTTCCTTGAGCGTGGTGCGAACGAGATTGGGCAGTTCGAGGTCCTCGAAAAAAATGTCGAGGATTTCGTCCTGCGTCATGGTGAATTCGAAATCGTCTTCGCCTTCGGCGTAATCGGCGGCCTGTTTGCCGGTGCCGCCCGCATCGGCGGTGCGCGGTTTCTTGATCTCGTCGCCGGGCGTGAATTCCTTGTTGCCGGGCAGCACGAAATCGTGCTCGCCGCCAGCGCGCGGATCGAGGCGAAAGCGCGGCTCCTTCGTGCCTTTCGTCGAAATGCGAACTTTGCGTTCCTTGCCGATATCGGCGACGGCCGCGTCTTTCAGCGATTTCTGCACCGCCTCGCGGATTTGCGCGCGCGCGCGGCGCAAGAATCGCTGGCGGTTGGCGAGGCTCTTGCCTTTGGGATTTAACCGCCGGTCGATGAAGTGGGTCATGCCGCAAATCCTGTCATCCCGGGCAAGCCATCCGCAAGGATGGCTGAGACCCGGGACCCATCGGGAAGCGTCTCTGTGGGTCCCGGCTCGCGCTCACTTCGTTCGCTTGGCCGGGATGACAACATGGAATTACCCGGCTTTGTTGACCCGCATGTACCACTCAACGAGCCGGCGCACCTGACGCGGTGTGTAGCCGCGGCTGAGCATGCGCTTGATGAACTCGTTGTGCTTGGTCTGCGTGTCGGAATCTTTCTTCGATTCGAAGCTGATGACGGGCAGCAAATCCTCGACTTGCGTGAACATCCGCTTTTCGATGACGCTGCGGATTTTCTCGTAAGCCGTCCAGGCCGGATTCTTGCCGTCGTTCTGCGCGCGATAGCGCAGCGCGAATTTCACCACTTCGTTGCGGAAATCCTTGGGGTTGGCGATGCCCGCCGGTTTCTCGATCTTGGACAGCTCGTTGTCGAGCGCGGCGCGATCCAGCAATTGCCCGGTGTCGACATCCTTGAAATCCTGATCCTCGATCCACGCATCGGCATAGGCGATGTAGCGGTCGAACAGGTTCTGGCCGTATTCGCCGTAGCTTTCCAGATACGCTTTCTGGATTTCCTTGCCGATGAATTCGGCGTAGCGCGGCGCAAGCTCCGCCTTGATGAATTCGAGATATTTCTTCTCGGTCTCGTCGGCATATTGCTCGCGCTTGATCGATTGCTCCAGCACATACATCAGATGCACGGGATCGGCGGCGACTTCCGTCACGTCGTAATTGAAGGTCTCCGACAGCGTCTTATAGGCAAAGCGGGTGGAAATCCCCGTCATGCCTTCGTCGACGCCGGCCGCGTCCTTGTATTCCTGCAAGGTCTTCGCCTTGGGATCGGTGTCCTTCAGCTTCTCGCCGTCATAGACGCGCATCTTGGAAATGAGATTGGAATTCTCGTGTTCCTTGAGCCGCGTCATCACGCAGAATTTCGCCAATATCTCCAGCGTCTCGGGCGCGCAAGGGCTGCCGTCGAGATTGGAACCGCGCAGCAGCTTCTTGTAGATCGCGGTTTCTTCCGTCACGCGCAGGCAATAGGGCACGGTGATGACGCAGATGCGGTCCAGGAACGCCTCGTTGTTGCGGTTGGCCTTGAACACGGTCCATTCCGCTTCGTTGGAATGCGCCAGGATCACGCCGTTGAAGGGAATGGGCCCCAGCGTTTCGGTGCCGATGTAATTTCCTTCCTGCGTGGCGGTGAGCAGCGGATGCAGAACCTTGATCGGCGCCTTGAACATCTCCACGAATTCGAGAATGCCCTGATTGGAGCGGCACAGCCCGCCGGAGAACGCATACGCGTCCGGATCGTGCTGGCTGTAATGTTCGAGCTTCCGGATATCCACCTTGCCGACGAGGGAGGAGATATCCTGGTTGTTCTCGTCGCCCGGCTCGGTCTTGGCGATGGCGAATTGGCGCAGCTTCGAAGGATAAATCCGCGCCACTTCGAATTTGGAAATGTCGCCGCCGAATTGATCGAGCCGCTTCACCGCCCACGGGCTCATCACGCCGCCGAGGCGATGCTTCTCGACGCCATAGCGTTCGGCGAGAAGATTGGTGAGCTCCGGCGAACGGAAAAGGCCGAGCGGGGATTCGAAGACCGGGCTGATTTCCTCGCCCGCTTTCAACACATAGATCGGCTTCTTCTCCATCAAATCCTTGAGCCGCTCGGCGAGCGAGGATTTGCCGCCGCCCACGGGCCCCAGCAGATAAAGAATCTGCCGCTTCTCTTCCAAGCCTTGTGCGGCATGTTTGAAATAACCCACGATCCGCTCGATCGTGTCTTCCATGCCGTAGAAGCCTTCGAAGGCGCGATAGATCTTGATGGTGCGGTTGAAGAAGATGCGGCCGAGGCGGCTGTCCTGCGCGGTGTCCACCAGTTCCGGTTCGCCGATGGCCGCCACCATGCGCTCGGAAGGACTGGCATAGAGCATCTTGTCGTCGCGCGCGGCGAGGAGCCAGTCTCTCAGGCTCATGGTTTCGAAGCGCTCGCGGGCATAGTCCCGCGAAAAGATATCGAAGACGTCAAGTGTGCTCATCACTCCGACTCCTTCTCGCGCCTCTCCACAAACTAGAGATTGTGGTCCGTTTCCGTCATGACAAGGCGCTGATGTTTGTTCCCACGAAAAATTGTCTCACTGCCCCCTGAAGCAAGCGTTAACCGTGCCCGCGCGTTCCGCCGTTTTGGCGGTGCAAAACCGGCCTCGCGCGGCGGCCGCGCCAGGTTTCTTTGCTCTCAACACAGCTTTCATCGACACCCTCGCCGGGCATACCCCAAAACGGCGGCTTCAGGCCCGGGCGATTTGCGAACGTAGTGTAAACCCGTTTGGCAAAAAGCAAAACAGGATTATTGCGCCTTTGCGGCGCCACACATTCGCCACGATCAAACACCGGGCGTTTTTTGCGCGGCCGCCGCAGGTTGGAATCGGCGCCAGCCAATCCGCGCGCAAATCGTCCCGCCGCCGCAATCTTTCGTGGGAATGCGCGGGGCAAAGTTCCAATTTCCCGCTTGCCGATCGCGCATGGCGGCGGCAAGATTTCCCGCATGGACAGGATCGCCATGACCGTCAGAACGGCGCGGCCGGACGATGCGGCCGATGTGGCGCGCGTCTATATCGAATCCTGGCATGACACCTATCCCGCGTTCCTGCCGGTGCAGGCGCTGTGCGCGATGACGCTGAAAGGCCAGGCCGCGCGCTGGCAGGCCGCGATCCGCGCGCGCGGGCGCGAAACCGTGCTCGTCGCAGAAAATTCCAAGCACGGCATCATCGGCATGACGAGCTTCGGCCCGTCGCGCGACGAAGCGATGGGTTTCGACGGCGAGGTTTATACGCTTTACGTGCATCCCGACTTCCTCAATCGCGGCGCGGGCCGCGCGCTGTTGCATGCGGCGTTCGCGAGCCTGCGCCAGCGCGGGTTCAGCACATGCGTGATCTGGGCGCATGCGAAAAATCCGGCGCGGTTTTTCTATGAAGCGATGGGCGGACGGCTGATCGCCGAACGCACGGCGAGGATGATGGGCGATGCCGTGCCCGAAGCGGCGTTCGGCTGGCGGCGGCTTGCGCTTGCCGAGCGTGCGGCGTCTTAATCCTCCTTCAAATCCTTCGCCCGCACAAACGCAGCAAGCGCACATCCCCCCGGCGCAAGTTCGCGCCAATGGGCGATGTCGCAATCGAAGACGGCGAGCGCGCAGGTCGGGAATTTGTCGCGCATGGCGGCGAGCGCTTCGCGCGCCTCCGCATTGCCGGGCTTGTGGGCGAGTGCGAGCGCGAGTTCCTCCAGCCCCGGATTGTGGCCGACGACGAGCAGCGTCGCCGCATCGTCGTCGGCGTGATGGCGGATGACATTGAGCATGGATTTCCACGATGCCAGATAAAGCCCTTCGAGGAATTCCGGCTCCGGCGCCTCCGGCAATTCGGCGGAGAGCTGTTTCCAGGTTTCCACCGTGCGCGCCGCGGCCGAACTCAGCACGCAATCGGGCGCCCAGCCTTTGACATGCAGCAGCGCGCCGATCCGCGCGGCATCGTCCCGGCCGCGCGCGTTCAGCTTGCGGCCGTGATCGCCTTCGTCGGAATCGCGCTCGGCCTTGGCATGGCGCAAAAGCAGAAGGCGCTTCATCGCACCGGCCCTCCGCGGAACGGCAGCAGCGACACGAATGCGATGCCGTTGGGCGCTTCATTCTGGAAATGTTCGAGGCCCAATGGAAAATCCGGCGCGCTTGCGGCCGCGCGATATGTGCCGAACAATTTGTCCCACCACGACAGATTGAATCCGTAATTCCGGTCCATCTCCTCGCGTTTCAGCGAATGATGGATGCGGTGCATGTCGGGCGTCACCACGATCAGGCGCAACGCGCGTTCGATCCCCCGCGGCATCTTCCAGTTCGCGTGATTGAACATGGCCGTGGCGTTCAGCACGACCTCGAACACGATCACCGCGGCGGGCGGCGCGCCGAGCGCAATCACCGCACCCATCTTCAGCCCCATCGACAGCGCGATCTCGCCGGGATGAAATCTCAGCGCCGTCGTCGCGTCCACATCGCGGTCGGTGTGGTGGACGCGATGGAAGCGCCAGAGAATCGGCACCCGGTGCATCGCCCAATGCTGGGCATAGATTAAGACATCCAGAAGAACGAGGCTCGCCAAAAACGAGGCCCAGAAGGGCAGGGCGAGAAGGCGGAAAAGGCCTATCCCGCGGCTTTGCGCCCACACCGCCGCGCCCACCGCCAGAAGCGGAAACAGAAATCGCAGCATGGCGGTGCTGATGATGGTCAGCGCCAGATTGGCGGGCCAGCGGCGTGTCCGCGGAAAATGCCGCGCCCGTGCGGGCCATAAAGTTTCGGCCAGCGCCATCAGCGCCAGAACCACGGCAAAAACGCTCAGCCGGACGAAAGGCTCATGCGCCAGAAGGGCGTCGCTCACGCCACCTGATACCGGGCGCGCGCGCCGCGCTCGAGTGCGGCGGCCTCCAGCCGCTCCAGCCCCAGCGCGCGGCGCAGCACGTCGATGACGCGGATTTCCTCCAGCGCCACCTGCGTATCGGTGAGCGCGAGTTCCAGCGCCAGATAATAGGCGGTCTCGCGGAGGTGCTCGGGCAGGGCTTCCTTGATGAGCCCCATCACGGCGCCGAGCCCGTCGTCGTCCTGCAGGATGGCGGCGCATTCCTGCGCGACCTGTATCAGCCGGTCCTCGCTGAAATCGTGGAACACGGGCAGGGTGCGGACCAGTTCGCCGATGGCATGAAGCTCGCGGTCGTCCATGTCGCCGTCCGAGGCGGCGGTCACGACCATCACATAAATAAGAGCGGCATGGTGGCTGATCGTATGCATCAAACGCATCCCTGGCGGCCAAGCGACCTTATGCGGCTTGACCCGGCCCGGCAAGGCGCGGCAATAACCCTGTAATGGCTACGAAAAAGACACCGGGCAAGAAATGGCGCGCGCGCACCAAGGCGGTGCGGGCCGGGCAGTTGCGCTCGCAATTTCAGGAGACGGCGGAGGCGCTGTTCCTCACCTCGGGCTACGCCTATGAGGAGGCCGAGGAAGCCGAGGCGCGTTTCAAAGGCGCGGAAGGCTTCGTCTATACGCGCTATTCCAATCCGACGGTCTCGATGTTCGAAGGGCGCATGGCTGCACTCGAAGGTGCGCCCGTGGCGCGCGCGACTGCGTCCGGCATGGCGGCGGTGACGGCGACGTTCTTGAGCGCATTGCGCGCGGGCGATCATGTGATCGGCGCCAAGGCGATGTTCGGCGCCTGCCGCTATGTGATGGAGGACATCCTTCCGCGCTTCGGCATCGGCTGCACCATCGTGGACGGCGGCGACGTCGATCAATGGGCGGCCGCGATGAAGCCGGAAACCAAGATGCTGTTTCTGGAAACGCCCGCCAATCCCACGCTTGCGATTGTCGATCTGAAGGCGGTGGCGAAGGTTGCGCATGATGGCGGCGCGCGGCTGGTGGTGGACAATGCATTCGCAAGCCCCGCGTTGCAGCGGCCGATGGAATTCGGCGCCGACATCGTGGTGCATTCCTCGACCAAATATATCGACGGGCAGGGCAGGTGCCTCGGCGGCGTGATCCTGTGCAAAGAAGATTTCCTCAAGGATCATTTGCAGATTTTCCTGCGCAACACGGGGCCGTCGATCAGCCCGTTCAATGCCTGGGTGCATCTGAAAAGCCTTGAGACGCTCGACATCCGCATGCGCGCCCATTGCGCCAATGCGGCGAAAATTGCCGATTTCCTGAGCGAGCAAAGCAAAATCACGCGCGTGCTTTACCCGTTCCGCCCCGATCATCCGCAGCACAATCTGGCGCGCGCGCAAATGGAAGGCGGCGGCGGCGTGGTGACGTTCGAAGTCGAAGGCGGCAAGGAAGCGGCCTATCGCGTGGCCGATAAGCTCGCGCTGATAGACATTTCCAACAATCTGGGCGACGCCAAAAGCCTCATCACCCATCCTGCCACGACCACGCATCAGCGCCTTACGCCGGAAGCGCGCGCCGATCTGGGCGTGACCGAAGGCATGTTGCGCCTGTCGGTCGGCCTCGAAGACCCGGAAGATATTTGCGAGGATTTGGCGCAGGCGTTGGCGGCGGCATAACGGAGGCGAAAATGTCCGAGCATCACGCAGGCGTTCGCTGGAAGCGCGAGAGCGCCGATTTCACTTATGAGACCTACAACCGCAGCCACACGATGATCTTCAAGGACGGCAAGGTCACGCTGCCCGCATCCGCGTCGCCCACCTATCGCGGCGATGCGGCGCTGGTCGATCCCGAAGAGGCTTACATCGCCTCGCTGTCGAGCTGCCACATGCTCACCTTCCTCGCCATCTGCGCGAAGAAGCGCATCACGGTGGATTCCTACGAAGACGACGCCTCCGGCAAGCTGCAAAAAGGCCCGGACGGAAAATGGTGGGTAACGCATGTAACCTTGCGTCCATCCGTCCGTTTTGCGCCGGACGCCAATGTGGATGCGAAACTGCTTGCCCATCTGCACGAGGATTCCCACCGCGATTGCTTCATCGCGAGTTCCGTAAAGACCGATGTGCGCGTGGAACCGCGGCAATAAAGCGCGCCCTTTGCGCGTTAACCTCAATGCCCTTCGCCTGCTTGCTTGCTGCACTGCGTCCGGGCGATATTTCAATCATGTTTGAACCGCCGCCCGGACAGCCCGCCCTCGAGCGCATCTCCTATGAGCGCGTGACGCGCGGCATTCGCGTGAGCGTGAAGCCCGCGTTCCTCGACGATCAATCCGATCCCGACGAAGGCCGTTTCGTGTGGTCCTATTCGGTGACCATCGAAAATAGCGGCGCGGAAACCGTTCAGCTTCTCTCGCGCTACTGGCACATCACCGATGCGCATGGCCGCGTGCAGGAAGTGCGCGGGCCGGGCGTGGTGGGCGCGCAGCCGGTTCTCGCGCCGGGCCAGCAGTTCCAGTACACGAGCGGCTGCCCGCTGCCCACGCCGTCCGGCGCCATGATGGGCCGCTACCAGATGCGCTCCACCGCGGGGGAGGCCTTCGAGGTCGAAATCCCCGCCTTTCTCCTTGAAAGTCCGCACGAGCGCCGCCAAATACACTAGGCGGTTCTGCCCAATTGCAGGTTGATCCGGCACGCCCTTTTGGGCGTAAACTGCGTTATTCCCCTATGAGATTGACCATGTCCCAGGCCCCCAAGACCCCTTTGTACTCCGCCAAGATCGCGCCCTCCGAGCCGCGCCCCTCGCGCGAGGAGGCCGAAGGCGCCATCCGCACGCTCCTGCGCTGGGCGGGCGACGATCCCAATCGCGAAGGCTTGCGCGAAACGCCCGAGCGGGTGGCGCGCGCCTTCGAGGACTGGTTCTCCGGCTACAAGGACGATCCCGAGGAATATCTCCGCCGCACCTTCGAGGAAGTCGAAGGTTATGACGAGATGATCGTCTTGAAGGACATCCGCTTCGAATCCCATTGCGAGCATCACATGGCGCCCATCATCGGGCGCGTGCATGTCGGCTATCTGCCCAACAACAAGGTGGTGGGAATTTCCAAGCTCGCCCGCGTGGTGGATGCCTATGCGCGCCGGTTGCAGGTGCAGGAAGCGATGAATGCGCAGGTCGCCCATTGCATCCAGAAAGTGCTGGAGCCCAAGGGCGTGGCCGTGGTGATCGACGCGACGCACCAGTGCATGACGACGCGCGGCGTCCACAAGCCGGGTGTGAGCATGGTGACATCGACCATGCTCGGCGAGTTCCGCAAGAACCCGCTGACGCGGCGCGAATTTTTGAGCGTCATCGGCAATCCGGCCTCCAGCTTCGACAATTGAGGAGCGTGCATGCGCTCCGCGCTGGAATTGACCAAAGAGCTTGTCGCATTCGATACGACAAGCCGGGGCTCGAATCTTTCCCTCATCGCT
>Ga0335085_10001578_pt1 | contig 47056 bp, 34 predicted proteins | sample Lox_Sample_45_FD_206712 | JGI IMG/M metagenome (GOLD analysis project Ga0335085, IMG submission 206712) | Soil microbial communities from Loxahatchee National Wildlife Refuge, Florida, United States - Lox_Sample_4.5 | ecosystem: Environmental > Terrestrial > Soil > Wetlands | place: USA...
GAAGGGACAGCCAAAACGGCTTTGCCGACTTTCGGAGCTTGTCAGTTTCGGTTAACTGTGCAGGTTAATCGGAGCGGAAAGCAGTTGCCTATAACGTTTCGGGGGTTTGCGATGGCGGGGAGTTTTAGCACTAAACTTCATTCGGAGAACTGAACTTCCACCTTGAACAAATGTGTCTGCGAAGCACGGAACCCCCGCTATCGCAAACCCCATGTTAGCGGTTCGTGCTATTCTGTCCACAAAGAAATGTCGGTCAATGTTTGCTGTCATTTTTCAATAGCGCTAAATATTTTTTACTGTCAGCCAATAAATCTGGTGCTTGTGTGTCCGAAGGTGGATTAGAGCATCTTGTTTGTCCAGTGAACTTTGACTTTATCAATTTGCCGTTGTCAAAATAAAATCTGCACTCCATTCCAACAGTTTGTGTCGTGTAGTCAAAAGAGCCAGTGCTGTCCACATAAGCAAAAACTTTCTCTTGTCCATAAACGAAAATGAGAATGTTGTCTTGAAGATAGTATTCATAGTTCGTCACACAACTTGAAAGTCCGACCCGCTCCCAAATTTTTACCAACTGTCCGTTTTTAAAATACCCTGTCAACTGTCCGCCACCGTCAGTCATATGTTCCAAGAATTGTTCATTGTCCAGTGTCTTAGTGGTGTATGTAGTGTCCTTATTTATTTGCTCAACTGTCTTGCGAATTTGTTCAACCTTGTCGCCTGATTGTCCGAAAAGCAAAGTCGTCAAGAATAAAAAAGTCAGTGTCAAAAAAGTCGTCCGCATTGTTTGTTTGTCAAAGTTAATTTCTTGCACTAAAGTTTGAAGTTGCTCTTTCGTCAAGCATGACCGCTAACTTGTTTTTACCCGAAACTCTATTTCGGGTATCCCGCTAAAATAGGGAGATAACACGAAACATTCGAGCGAAAATTGTTTCTGTTATTTTTTCAAAAATGAATTTCAAGGTCGTCGAGCGGGCTTTTTATTTCAGAAATCTTTTTGGAGCTAACGTGTGTGTAAATCATTGTTGTTTTGGGGGAATTGTGTCCAAGCAATTCCTGGATGTACCGGATATCGGTTCCACTTTCCAGCAGATGTGTTGCAAAGCTGTGTCGAAGCGTGTGAAGGGTTACGCGTTTTTTTATTTTGCATTTGTCCACTGAGTGCTTGAGAACAAGTGCTGCACTTCTTTCTGTGTAGCGTCCACCGTACTGTCCTTCAAAAAGGAATTCCTTTGGCTTTGGTTCCCATTTATCATAGTAAGCACGAAGCAGTTTACGCAGCGAATCAGAATAGGGGGCATAGCGATCTTTCTTTCCTTTTGCTTGAACAATCCTGATCAATCTTCTTTGTTTGTCGAGGTCGTTTAATCTTAACGATAAAACTTCCCCAATGCGCAAGCCGCAACTGTAAGTCAAACTGAGAAGCGCTTTATGTTTGATGTTTCCTGTCGCATTTATTACTTGCTGCACTTCTTCTTTGCTAAGTACTTCAGGTAAGCGTGACTCTTTGAATGGTCGCTGCAACTTTTCCAAATTCATTTTGTGATCCGCACACTGTGAATAGAAAAGTTTTACAGCTCCCACCAATCCTCGCTGATAGGAAACGGAAAGTCCGTTCGCGATAACTACCTCACTGTTGAATCGATCCACATCTGCTTCACTTAGCTGATTCCATTCAGCAGGTAAACAATAGGTGAGAAATTGCAGCAAATGATTTTCATAGTTGCGGATGGTTTGTTTGCTGTATCGTTTTTGTTCCATCCATTTCAAGAAAGTGTGCAATTGTTGTAATGTTTTATCTGACAGACCCCGATCAACTTCAGCCTCCCGTTTTCGATCATTGATTTGTTTTCGCATTGTCGCATCATCAATCGACACAATGTTACCTGTAAGTTGTTTAAGTAAAAGATAGGTTTGATTTGATGGGAAAAGATGCCATTTCTTTTTGCTGCTGCTCCATCGTGCTCCCGGAATTTTTTTGATAATGGCATTCAGTTTTGCATCGTAATCAAACTGGAGAAAAAGCCTTTCCTTTCCTTCATGAACATCAAGCATCAGTTGTATAGACTTCATGATCGAAAAGATAGAGAATTACATTGGATCAGTCATCTCCATCTCGATTTTGTATCTTCGCCGCCGCTAAATTTTCTGAATGAAGACACAACTCAAAAGTTCTATTGATCTCAAGTTACCTTACAAAGTCAAAGATATTTCCCTCGCTGAATGGGGCAGAAAAGAAATTCATCTTGCCGAAGCTGAAATGCCGGGTTTGATGGCCGTGAGAAAAGAATTCGGTCCGCAGAAACCATTGAAAGGTGCGCGCATTGCCGGCTGCCTTCACATGACGATTCAAACCGCTGTGTTGATTGAAACATTGAAAGAACTCGGCGCTGAAGTTCGCTGGAGTTCGTGCAATATTTTTTCTACGCAGGATCATGCTGCTGCTGCAATCGCAAAAGCAGGAATTCCTGTTTTCGCATGGAAAGGAATGAATGAGGAGGAATACAACTGGTGCATTGAGCAGAGTTTGTTTTTCGGTGATGAAAGCAAACCGCTCAACATGATTCTCGACGACGGCGGCGATCTCACCAATATGATCTTCGACAATTATCCTGAATTGATTTCCGGTATTCGCGGCATCACAGAAGAAACTACTACGGGGGTTCATCGCCTGTATGAGCGCATGGCAAAAGGAACGCTTCCCATTCCTGCATTCAACGTGAATGACTCAGTGACGAAATCAAAATTCGATAACAAGTACGGTTGCCGCGAATCACTCGTTGATGCCATTCGCAGAGGAACGGATTTGATGCTCGCAGGAAAAGTTGCTGTAGTTGCCGGTTTTGGTGATGTGGGTAAAGGAAGTGCAGAATCATTGCGCGGTGCGCATTGCAGAGTGATCGTGACAGAGATTGATCCCATCTGTGCTTTGCAAGCCGCGATGGAAGGTTATGAGGTGAAGAGAATGGAAGATGCGGTGAAAGAAGCCGACATCGTTGTGACGGCAACCGGATGCAAGCACGTGCTCACTGAAAAACATTTCCGTTTACTCAAAGACAAGGCGATTGTTTGCAACATCGGACACTTCGATGTAGAGATCGATATGGCGTGGCTGAATGAAAATTACGGACACACTAAAGATGTGATCAAACCGCAGGTTGACAAATACACGATTGACGGAAAAGAAATCATTGTGCTTGCTGAAGGTCGTCTTGTAAATCTTGGCGTGGCGATGGGTCACCCTTCCTTCGTGATGTCAAACTCATTCACGAATCAGTGTCTCGCGCAAATGGAATTGTTGAATCATCACGAGAACTACGAGAACAAAGTCTATGTGCTTCCGAAACATCTCGATGAGAAAGTGGCGCGGCTTCACTTGGAAAAAATCGGAGTACAATTGGATGAGCTTAGCGATGAACAAGCAAATTATCTCGGCATTCCGAAAACAGGTCCGTTCAAGCCGGAGCATTATCGCTACTGATCAGCCGCACAATTTTATTTTGAATATTTAGCGGGGGAGTTTCCGGAAATTCTTTTCAGGCTGTTTGATGCTGGCCGTTTACTGCATTTACGAAATACATGTCGATGACGCCTTTGTTCTTTGCTTCAATTTTCCCTCTGTAAACGCATTCGAAGTTGTCCTTCACCAATTCATAAGTGGCGCCGCTGATGTTCACCTTTCCGATTTCGCCTGATGATTCCATACGCGAAGCAATGTTCACTGTGTCACCCCAAATGTCATAAGCATATTTCTTCTTTCCCACCACACCAGCCACCACAGGCCCCGTGTGAATGCCGACGCGAAGGTCCCAGGTGTTTAATCCCTGTTCGAGCTTCTTCTCATTTTTTGTTTTGATGAATTGCTGAATCTCTAAACCCGCTTTCACAATATCGATAGGATGCGTGTGATCTTCGATGGGAATTCCGCCTGCACACATGTAAGAGTCACCGATGGTTTTAATTTTTTCCAGATTGTATTTGCCGATGATTTCATCGAAGGCAACAAAAAAATCATTGAGCTCAGCGACCAGTTGATTCGGCGTAAGTCCTTCAGCTAACTTGGTGAAGCCTTTGAAATCAGTGAACAAAACAGAGACATTATCATAAAATCTCGAGGTAGCATGTCCTTCTCTCTGAAGTTCTGCCGCGACCTGTGCCGGAAGAATATTCAGCAGGAGATTTTCGATCTCTGCTTTTTGCTTGTCGAGAATCTTGTTGGTCTTCACCTTCTGCCGGTAGTTTCTGTAAATGATGACTGCAATGATGATAATCAAAAACAATCCTGCCAGAGAGGCATTAATCACCAGCTTTTGTCTCTTCAAATCAAGGTCCTGAAGTGCTTTGTCTTTCGTGAGCAAATCAATTTGCGATTGCTTCTTCTGAATTTCGAATGCGAAGGAAAGTCCGCCTAGTTTTTTATCCGTTTCAATATTGTAGAGCGTATCCTTAATTGCGATCAACAGGGCCTGATAACTGAAAGCATCACCATAGTCTTTCAGTTTTGCATAAGCCAGTGCGAGACCTTCATAAGAATCTTTCAACTCATACTTAAATCCGCTGGTATTTGCCATTGTTTCGGCATCCTTATAATTTTTCAGGGCAAGATGGATATCGCCCTTTTCCATATTCGTTTTGCCCAATCCAAGCAAAGATTGCGTCATATCCAGTTTCGCGTCAAGGTTCTTCGCGATATCAAATGCCTGCTGATGATATTTCAATGCTGTAGCATAATCTCCCCGCTTGAGGTAAACTCTTCCAATGTCATTCAGTGAATACGGGACATTTTCAGAGCCTTTATATGCTTCAAGTGATTCTTTAAAATATTTGAGTGCGGTGTCATCATCGTCCTTATTGAAATAGATTTCTCCAAGATTCACCGTCACCGTCCCGATGGAATAATTGTCTTTCAATTCTATGCTGAGTGGAAGCGCCCTTTTGTAGTATTCGAGTGCCTTGTCGTATGTGGCTGGCTTGTTGGAATAAACGGCTCCAATGTTATACAACGCCGTAACTATTCGCAGCGTATCGTGGATGTCTTCCGCAATTTTCAGAGATTTCAGATACAACTCGAGCGCTTTGGCCTCATCGCCCTGATTGAAGTAAACGGATCCCTGATTATTTAAAATGTTTGAAACACCAACCTTGTCGCCGATAGAATCAAAAACCTCGAGCGATCGCTGCCATACATTGATAGCTTCAACATACTGCGCCTGTTGGTAATACCCGATTCCGATATTTTTAAGCGCATAGGCTTCACCTTTGCGGAACTGTAGTTTTTCCGCCAGGGTTTTTGCCTGTTGTGCGTATGTAATTGCATCTTGAGGTGCGGTGCTGAAATATGTTTTGCTTAGCTCAAGAAGGTTATTCACTTTAAGCGTGTCATCCCTCCCGTTTTGAATCAGAGTTTTTAAGCTGTCACTTCTCTCCGCCCACGCATTCAGCGAATAAACAAGCATAAGGAACGCAAGAAAAATTATTGCAGCAGCTTTTCTCATCAATATGTTCAGTTTCAAAAGCAAGCTAAAGTAGAAATATTTTTATCTGTGAATTCCAATCATTATTATCCTTTCGATGGGAACAAAGGAAATAGGATGATGCGGAATAAAAAAATAAGGGAACCGTTTAGTTCCCTTAGTTCTTGCTTTACTGCTTTCGCAGAAATGACGGGGTGCTTATTTCTTCAGCACAACCAATTTCTCAATCGTCGTCTTGTCTCCCACGGTCAGATGGATGAAATACATTCCGGCCGGGAAGGAAGTGCAATCAATATCCTTCGAATAGCTTTCTCCTTCATTGACATTCTGATTGAGCACTTCAGAAATCAACTGTCCGCTTATACTGTAAATTTTCATAGTAGCCAAGTTGTTCGATGGCGCATCAAAGCTAACGATAGTGTAGCCACTGGTTGGATTCGGGTAAACGCTCATGTTTACCGGAATTGCATCACCCATAGCCTCATTGTCCTTACAACTGAGATTTACTGAAATTGACAATGAGCTTGATGAAGATGAACCGCATGAATTGTTAGCTTTAGCAGTCAAGGTGGCTGAACTTGACGTTGCAGTTGTATATTTTACAGTTACAGATGAACCGGAAGTTGATCCCACGAATGTAGCACCTCCTGTAATATTCCATGTATATGATGAGGCACCTGTTACTGTTGCAACCGAGTAGCCAACTGAAGTTTGACTCTTGCACACTGATGCAAGACCTGTGATGGAACCCGGCTGTGAAGGAGGAGCTGAAACTGACAGACAACTGTTTGCACTGGAGCCACATGAATTATTTGCTTTCACACAAATATTGCCGGTTCCTGTGAAACTGTTTCCATAGTTTACATTGATAGACGTTCCATAATTGTGTTGAATAGATGCTCCCCATGGAACCGACCATGTATATGAACTTGCACCGGATACGGAGGAGATTGAATAGTTCTGCTCGTTAAGGTGACAGAGATTTGTTATTGGACCTGTAACTGGTCCGGGAGCGTTTGGAGCAGCTTGAACGGCGAGCGAAGAAGATGGTCCATTTCCACAAGAATTGCTTGCATAAACAGTAATGTTGCCTGAAGTAAATCCCCATGGGAATGTAACATACACTTCATATTCGCCAAAAGGATTGGTACCGGTCACCGTGAGCGGGTTTCCAAAGTGAAACCAGCCATCGGTGATGGTGCTGCCGGGTGGCGCTGACCATGTATAAGATGTTGCTCCTGTAATTCCGTTTATTTCATAATCGTTGCTGATGCCGCAAGCACCAATTGTATGATTATCATTTGAGCTGCTTGCATAAAATGTTGGCGCAACCGGCACTGAACCTGATGAACTGACATTAGCATTAGCTGAACCGGTACAACCATGCGAATCAGTTATAGTAACACTATAATTACCCGAACTAAGATTAGTTGCCGTTGATGATGTTTGACCACCCGGCGACCATGAATAAGTGTAGCCAGGAGTTCCGCCACTTGCAACAACTGAAGCGGATCCCGTTGACGACGTGCAACCTGAAGGCGTTGAAGAAGTAATTCCAGTAACAGCAGCAGGAACAGTTATGCTCGCTGATGTGGAGGCAGAGCAACCATGAGAATCCGTCACTACATAATTATAGTTGCCGCTACCAAGATTTGTTGTGGCTGAGCCGCTGTAAGAATAAGATGGAGTTCCACCATTACCTTGCAATGTAACACTGCCGGTTTGACCATAGCAAAGTGGCTGGGTGGGCGTAGCAGTTAACGATAATACAGCGGGTTCGGTGAGCGTTCCGTTCACATAGTTGATTGTATAATTGGGCGGCATTTTGAGAACCATATTTCCTGGAACAATTTGATATACTCCGCCGGGCGGGACGCCGTTGATTTGGCCATTGCTGCTATTCAATACGGTGTACGTTGCCGGAATTGAGTCTACTGTGCTGAGAGAATCGTCATACTTAAATCCTGATGCCGTTGAAGTAAAGGCAGGCAAAGAATTACATAGCGGATTCTGGTCATTAGCTGTAACAGTAAGTGTTGCCGGAACAATAGTTAATGTGCCAAGATTATAGGTGATGTCAAAATTATTTGAGAGCAGAGCACCGGGAACAATTCTCCATGTCCCCACTGTGGTTCCTGTGATTAAGTTGATAGAATTAAACACTGAAAGCGTATCATCAGGCGGTGCATCGTAATCTGCTTGATCGAGAATGATAATGGCATTATCAAGGCTACTATCATCAGAAGATGAGGAACCATTAACAAAGCCGGCACCGTTAATATTCATCGTTCTGCCGTTAACTGTAGCCGTGCCATTCACACCTGCCCGTGCGTTTACTCCAGCACGCGCATTCACACCGGCGCGTGCATTCACTAATAAAGAATTATTCGGATCCGCTTCATAATTAAAGATCGAAGCCGTTGCAAAATCAACAAACCAGGTTGTGTCATAAACAGTAATGTTATTTACTCCGGCGCGGGCATTTACTCCTGCTCGTGCGTTCACTCCTGCCCGGGCACTTGCGAGAAATCCTAAATTATCGATATCGGCATCGGTTAAATAAACACCATTTACGCCTACACGTGCGTCTACTAATGCCACTGCGTCGGTCATCGATGACGTGTGTGCGAATTCTAGTGAATCTAAAAAGTTGGTCCTTGCCGAAACATCAATGTTTGCATCATTATAACTATAATTAAACTTGAAATTGCGACCGTCAATCTTATCACCATAAGTTAAAGTTGTATCACGTGCAGTTATAGTTAGAGGCATTTTCTGAATAGTCAAAAGCCCATCATTAAAAACATAATTATAGAGCTCGAATTGGCCAACGGTGATATCAGAAGAATCAACGTGTGGTCTAATGAAATAGATGCCTGCATTGCTTGTGCTTATTGCCGGGGTAATATATTTCAGGCTATCCAAACCAATTTGGCTTATGGTTAAGCCTGAACTCGCCAATGGCTGACCATTAACAAGAATGGTTGAAGTGAATGCAGGAAGTTTCTCACCATATTTCTTTGACTTATTATCTGCTGTTATAGTTATTGTTTTCTTAACCGGTGAGAAGAAGTACAAGGTATTTGAATAACCACCATCGTTAGTATTGGGAGTAATCGGCGGCGTGTAAACCTGAATCGGCGGATTGCCGGAGAAGGTGGGCACAGTAGCTGAAAGATCACCCGTATTATTATAGGTAGTTGTTAGCGGGCTTCCTCTGAAAAGAACTTCTGATCCTGTTGTAAAATAATTTCCTTCCACATTGACAACTAATTGATCCAGTCCGGGTGTCAAAGTTGTATCGTAGTTGAGTGATGTAATAACAGGAGTCGGAGCTGCAAAAGTCATCATAGCAGCGCCTGCCTGAATCAGTCCGGAGCCAGTTGAGTAATCAAATCCCGGAGTGGACATATCAATAGAAGTGTTTTGCAACAGCGTTCGCATGTCTGCCGGGCTTATGGTCTGATTATAGAATTTTTTCTTTGCGCTTAATAAAAGTGCAGCAGCACCGGCTGCATGCGGCGCTGCACACGATGTACCAAAGAAATTCGGGAATGCATCATTATCAATGTTTACTCCTCCCATGTTTACGGTGGTATTAACTCCATTCGGCGCACAGAAATCGGGTTTGTTTCTAACTACTCCATTCACAGGAGTTCCACCTGTTGAAGAGAATGATGCTACCGTCGGCGGATTTACTCCATAAGTGGGAGTATTCGTGTAAAGCACTGCACCAACCGCCATTGCGCCCGCGGCATTCGCTTGTCCTACTATGGTTGAAGTACCTTGATTGTGTTCATTGATTGTTGGTGTCCCTTTAAACACAATATATTTAAAGTTCACGTTTTGTGTTCCGTTAGCCCTTACTATCATTATATTTGTAGTAGTATTTTCAGTAACAGTAAAAGGCAGAATTTCTAAAGGATCACCACCTATATTATTTCTGTTAAATCCGAAAAGAGTTACTCCATTATCATAAGTGAGATAGATATCCAGGTCGTTATTGGTTCCTGTTTGAGTTTGACCTAAAGAATAAATTGAATCCTGCCATTGGAGAACTATTGTATAAGTTCCCGGAGTGAGCGAGATGTTTTGGAAAATATCTCCACCTCCGAAATCATGAGCATAGCCACTTACCCCATTGGGTGCAGGTGCAGGTGAGAAAGTTCCTGCATACGACAGATTACCATAGTTTCCTGCGGAAGAGAAATAAGACACTCCGAGGTGAGTCACTGAATCTACCGCTTGAGCAATCACGCCATCCTGAAAGAATGGTTCCGTAATATAAGTAACATCATCGACAATAACATTGCAGGTATCCTGCTGAAGCGCTAAAATTCCCTGTGCCATGTCTCCGGAACTTATGAACCCGGTTCTGAAGTCAAGCTTGGCTTTTGGAGCAATATCATGAACTATTTGCAGCATGGCGCGCCCTTCATCCGTTAATCGGCCGTAAGGATAATCTTTGAGCACATGAACCGGTGATGGATTCGTCGCATTACCAATTCCGGGAAGATCATCATTCAGCACATCTGTTTGTGCCGGATTTCCGAGAATAGTGTTATAGCTATTGGAGATTACTCCAACCTTGATTCCTTCACCATTCACATTAAATCCATTACGTGCGAAATCAGAACCTATAACAGCATCGCCCTGTGTAGTTGTTACACCTGCATTAGATACCGGCGGAAATAGCGGGCGAACATAATCTATCAGGTTTGGCAAACTGTCCAGCTTTAACAAATTATTTATTGGGAATTTTCCTGTTATGATTAAACTGCCTGGACCGTTATCTATAAGGTCAGTCAATCCGTATTGCGGTGTTTGCAAAAGATCGAGCAGGGTTTGGTACTGGCCTTCCAGAGCAATTACTTCAATGTAGACACTATCATTGGTAAGGAAGAAAATGTTGTTTGTAGAATCACCGATCGTGCTAAAATTATCGTGAAGTGAATTTAACTCAGATCCGATTAAGTCGGGAATCTTTCCGTCTGATGGCGCAGGAACATAAGGCAAGATGCAGGGAACAAAGGTTACTTGCGTCAGGTCACTGGCTGTGCATCCGTTACTTGGATCCGTTACAGTCAACGTGTAATCACCGGAAAAATCAACGGTCGGCGTTGAAGTGTTAGCACCGGAAGCAATGTGACCATTATTTGAAGCAGTCCAGTTAAACTGCACTCCAGACGTTGTAGAAGAGCCGCTGAGCTGAATGGATGTAATAGAACAAGTCAGTTGGCCGTCATCCCCGGCATTTACGTTAGGAGCACTTATGTTTTGTGTTACCAATGCAATGTCAGTTGCTGTGCAACCATTGGCGGGATTCGTAACCTTAAGAGTATAAGTTCCTGCGGCACTTATGGTTGGTGTTGCTGTGGTTCCACCAGAGGTAATGTTTCCACCCCCACTGGCAGTCCATAAAAACTGCGCACCCGAAGTTGATGAAGATCCGCTGAGTTGCAGTGATGTAGTCGCGCATGTCAACTGTTGATCGGGCCCTGCGCTCACATTAGGGATAGTATTGTTTAGAGTCACTAATGCGATGTCAGTTGCTGTACATCCGTTCGATGGGTTAGTGACAGTAAGGGTGTATGTTCCTGCAGCATCAACTGTAGGAGTTGCTGTCGTTCCTCCGGAAACGATATGCCCGCCGCCGCTTGCACTCCAAGTAAACTGGGCTCCGGATGTTGTTGAAGAGCCGCTTAGCTGCAATGAGGTGGTAGTGCAGGTAAGTTGCTTATCAGGACCTGCATTTGCATTAGGAACAGAATTGTTTAGAGTTACCATGGCTACATCAGTTGCATTGCAACCGCCGGAAACCGAAACAGTGAGTGTATAAGTTCCTGCTGCATCAACAGTCGGAGTTGCTGTAGTTCCCCCTGAAACAATATGACCACCAGCACTGGCGGCCCAGCTAAACTGTGCGCCTGAGGTAGTTGATGAACCCGACAATTGTACTGATGTTGTCGCACAGGTTAGAACTTTGTCAGGACCGGCACTAGCATTCGGTGTGCTGCACGTTCCGTATGGAACATACGTGATGCTTACTCCGTTTTGAATGTTCACTTGTGTGGCACTCCATAGAGCTCCAGATATATCACAATTTCCAGAGCTTGAACCGACATTTATTCCGGCATAAGGTGTCCACACAGTTCCCTGCCATTTGGAATGACTACTTGATGAGCCATTAGAAATGGAAAAAGCATAACCGTTGCATCCACTTCCAGTACCATGAGCTTCTAAATAAATTCGAGAAGCACTTCCGCCATTAACTATGCTTACGTTTAGTTTTTCCAGCTTCACATTATTGTGAACATAAATTAAAAAAGTTCCTGTGGTGCTATTCTTAAAATCAAAAACAAATGTGTTACTTGACCCTGAGTGGTTTTCAATTTTGTCAAATACATAAGTACCGGTTCCATTAAACGTAAGAGTCTTGTTTCCACTAAGCTTAACATCGTCAAACGAGCCTGGTGAAATTGTTTGAGTTGTGGTTATATCGGGCATTTCAACATATGCGGGAAAGCTCGTTATTGCAGGTAAGGAAGGAAGCGTGGGAAGATTAGGCGAACCTATTACATTCCCTCCGGCTGGTGTAGGACCGCTATAGCTGCTTCCGCTCGGATGAGTCACAATTCCTGAGACTGTACCGCCTCCGATCACAATATTTCCATTTACATCGATATTCCCGCCAAGATTTGCAGCAGTGCCGACTGACAAAATTGTTCCGCTTACAGTTGGAGAATTTGCTGAAGCAATTCTTCCAGTCACTGAATTACTGTTTGCAAGCACAACAGTTCCCTTGCTATAAACATTGCCGGTAATAGTTACACTGCCGGTAGTTTTTACGAGCTTCAAACTGCCGACTGACCCACCACTGACACTCGATGAAGAGCCAAGTTGCACGGCATCACCGGGTGAAGGCGGAGTTGTTGTTCCTGAACCTCCTGAGCCGGAGAACAAAACAAAATCGCTCATAGAGAGTTGTTGAGCTGTTGCAATTTGAGCCATCAGGCCGAGCACGACGGCTAGCAGCACAACAGGAAAAACCAGCATTTTCGTCCTGCAAAAAAGAATGGCATTGGATAGGGCAGAAGTCGAACGTTTTGTCATAGGTCTGGTATTAAGTGTTTTTAAAAATGAAGATTTGATATTAATTGGTCCTGAAGCGTTAAAAATAATAATTAGTGGCAGACATTCACAAACTTTCTGAATATCTTAACTACTTCGGATTTCGCAGGTAAAATTCATCCTCTGAAAGCCGGAAAAATTGAATAAGAAATTGACGGGAATTGGATTGCTTTAGGGCTGCCTTTTCAATTGGACCAGGAAAAGATATACACGTCATAATTAGCGACTCCGCAAAATGTGAAACAATTATTTATGAAAAAGAAGCGATCTCGGTCGTACGTTAATTTTGCCCCTTCAATAGTTCAAAGAAAATCAAGTGACACGTCTATCAGTCAACATCAACAAATTTGCAACGCTGCGTAATGCACGTGGCGGCAACCTTCCTGATGTAATCAAGGCCGCACTGGACTGTGAGCGATTCGGTGCTCAGGGTATCACTGTTCATCCACGGCCCGATCAAAGACACATTCGCTACAGTGATGTTTTGCAGTTGAAAGAAGTTGTGAAAACTGAATTCAATATTGAAGGCAATCCTGTTCCTGAGTGGGTTGAAATTGTGAAACAAGTTAAGCCGGCGCAGGCAACACTGGTACCTGACAGCACTGATGTCATCACGAGTAATCACGGATGGAATACAATCCTGCAGAAGAATATCCTTGTCGATATTGTTTCTGAATTGAAAGCTTACGGAATTCGTGTTTCAGTATTCGTTGATCCCATTCCTGAAATGGTTGAAGGTGCCAAAGAGGTCGGAGCCGATCGGATCGAGCTTTACACCGGGCCGTATGCAGAAGAATTTCCCCTCAATAATGAACATGCAATCGCGAAATATATTTCTGCGGCGAAAGTGGCTCACAAAATTGGTTTGGGAATAAATGCCGGTCATGATCTAAATCTTCATAACCTGAAATATTTCAAGCAGCACATTCCTCATCTTGCCGAAGTTTCCATTGGTCATGCTTTAATCTGCGATGCGATTTATCTCGGTCTGGAGAACACCATTCAAATGTATTTGAGACAATTGAAAGATTGATATTTCAATCTTGTTTTGAATTCACGTCACTTATTTTTGCGCCGCCAAAGTCATGAGCACTCATCGAAAAACCATCATCTCTGTAAATGATTTGTGGAAGCAGTACGGAGATTTCACTGCGGTGAAAGGAATCAGCTTTGAAGTTCACGAGGGAGAAATTTTCGGGTTGCTCGGCCCCAATGGTGCAGGCAAAACTACCACACTTGAGATCATCGAAACGCTTCGTGAAAAATCTTCAGGAGAAATTACCATTGATGGCCTGAACGTGGATCACGATCAGAACAAGATCAAAAAAATCATCGGCGTGCAGTTACAGGCAGCCGGCTATTATCCGAATCTCACTTTACTTGAATTGCTAAACCTATTTAGCGGACTTTATAACGTTTCCATTGATAAGAAGCATATGCTGTCGCTCGTAGGTCTTGAGGACAAATCAAAAAGCAGATACAAAAGTTTGAGTGGCGGGCAGAAACAGCGTTTTTCAATTTGCACCACACTCATCAACAACCCCAAGATTGTTTTTCTGGATGAACCGACCACAGGTCTTGATCCGCAAGCAAGAAGAAATCTCTGGCAGCTGATTCGTGAAATCAGAGGCAAAGGAGCAACCGTTGTGCTCACTACGCATTACATGGATGAAGCCGAAGAATTGTGTGAACGGGTTGCCGTGATGGACAACGGGCGCATTCTCACTATGAACTCACCCGATCATTTGATTGACGAACTGGTGGCATCAGGATTTGAAAGGAAAAAAGAAGTGAAGAAGGCCAACCTGGAAGATGTATTTCTGCACATGACAGGCAGAGAATGGAAAGATGAGTGATTTCAGAATTGAAATCAGTAATTGAACAAAATGAAAGAGTCAAAAACAAAAGACAAAGAATACAGTCAGCTACGCGCGATGTTCTCAGTTACCCGCGCGAGCTTGCGAAGCATCACGCGCAGTCCGTCGGCTGTAGTTTTTTCCATTGCATTCCCTCTCATCTTCATTGTTGTGTTTGGATTCATTGGCGGAAATAATATTTCAGTTTCTGTTGGAGTTCACCCGGAGTGCGACACGGCGAATGAAATTTACTCAGTGATGAAAGGTCGCCCGGAGGTGAAACTGGTTCGCAAGCCGCTGGCGGATATGGATGAAGATTTATTGAGAGGGAAAATTTCTGCCATCGTTCGAATTGAAAAAAAATCCGACACTTCAAACGCGCATTTGCTGGTTCATGTACAAACATCAAGTGCATCGCAGGAAGGAGGAGCCATCATTACGATGCTGATGAGTCATGCAGTTGATAAAGCCAACCTTGCAAAAAATCCTCCGCCTGTTCCGGAAGCTGAATTACGCCCTGAACAATTAGAAGGGCGCGCATTCACTTCGATTGATTTCATTCTTCCGGGCATGCTCGGATTTTCATTGCTGAGCACCGGAGTTTTCGGAACGGCCTTCGTATTTTACAATCTGCGAAGCACCCTCGTGCTGAAAAGATTTTTTGCCACGCCCATTCGCCGCCCGTTCATTGTGATGGGAGAAGCCATCAGCCGTGTAACATTTGCCACAGCTACTTCGAGCTTCATTATCATTCTTGGTCATTATGCATTTGGATTCACGCTCATTCACGGATTGCTGACGTTTTTCCTGATGCTTGTGCTTGCATTTCTCGGACTGTTTGTATTCATGGGTTTCGGATTCATTGTTTCCGGTGTTGCTCCCAATGAAAGCGTAATTCCTGTTCTGGCAAACATCATTACGCTTCCGCAATTCCTGATGGCCGGAACATTTTTTCCCATCGATGTCTTTCCATCATGGCTTCAACCCATCACTAAAATTCTTCCACTCACTTACCTGAATGATGCGATGAGAAAAATTGCTTTTGAAGGAGTTTCATTTTTTGAAGTGTGGAAAGATCTTCTTGTGCTTGGCTGCTGGGGCGCGGTGGTTTACGTTATAGCATCAAGGGTTTTTAAATGGGAATAAAAGTTCAGTTGCCTCTCGGTGCCGAAGGAACAGCAGTTGGTGTTGCACCGTGTTTCCGGTCTGATTTTTCCGGATTCAAAAAGTAACTCACCCCAAGCTGAAAATATCTTGCACTATCCCAAAACCGGTTGGCCTGAAAAATTATTTCGAATGCGCCGGGAGCAAATCCCAATGCCACTCCTGCATCCACATCATTCATCGGTGAAAAAATTCTTGAGCGTTGTAGTGTGATGCCGCTGAAAAACCAGGGCGTGAAAGCATAATAAGCGCCCGACCAAAGAAGAAACAGATTGCTCACACTGTCAGTAAACGAAATCGAATATTCACCATCGAGAGTGAGCACAAAGTTTCCTGTTCCGAATGCAGTGTTTAATCCCGGACTCAGTCCGACGTAATTCCCGAATGAAAATCCAAACATCGGTGTGACCGAATACCACGTTTTGTTTCCGCCTTCCAATTCATAACCTCCCGCAACGGTTCCCGTATGCAGCGCTTCATAATTGTACCTGAGTTCAGAATAAATGTGATTGTACCGGAATGAAACAGCAGGCGAAAGCGTGACGGACTGACCGGGCTGCAGGTAACTATCTAATGACAGGTTCAAAAATGTTTTGCTGAAATACAAACTGTCTTCCGGAATTCTCCGCGAAGCCGAGTCCTGCGCGATTCCGCGTGTTGAAATCGTTGGAGTGAGCAGCAGGAGCAGAATAATTTTTTTCATGGATCAAAAAATTCCAGATTGAAATAGATTCAATCAATGGTTCATCTGCGTGAATCGTGCCGAAAAAAATCAGCGTGAGAAAATTTTCAGAAACAAAAAAGCAGGAACCTCAATCGAGACTCCTGCTTCATTAGCACCGTACTCCTTTCGGGAGATCAGTTAAACTCTTTACTTGGTTTTCGGAGTTGTGTCAGTTTTCTTGGTGTCCTTGGTTTGTTTTTCCTGTTGCTTCTTCTGCTCCTTGGCTTGCTTCTTCTGAGCTTTGTCTGCTTTCTTTTCTTCTTTTGTTTTCTTGGTGGTATCTCCCTTCTTCTCAGCAAGCGTTACCGTTGACTTGGCAAGGTTAACGGGAGCGCTGAAGGCAGGTACAACAGCAGCAGTGGCAACAACAATTGACAATCCAGTCACGAATGATTTCAATGATTTCATAATTATGTTTTTGATTTTAGTTTCATTTTATATGCGAAGCAAATGCCAGTAAATGGAAAACTGAACAACTTAACACGCTCTTAACGGAGTACTGCATTGTTGCAGGTTGAATCATTCGCGTCAATCAGCTTGGCAGGCAGTTTCACTAATTCATAAGTTGCAGTTTTGAATGGCGCATCGCTGCCGAGATTTTTTACAATAACACCGAACTCATCCACGATTACAAAATCACCGCGCAGGTTTACAATCTTATAAGTGTCCTCATCATCGTGAATGATTTTGTAAACGCCGGTACAAATTTCCATCGGCTGATGATAAATACTTTTTTCCGGCGTGTTGGCGAATGAGCGCTTAGAAAAGAGACAGGAGCTGAGAAGCATTATTGAAAGCATGATTGATTTCATAGCAAAATTGTTTTAGAATGAACGTTTCGAACGGCATGCCATTCAGGAAAACTCTTTTTCCTTAACCTTGCCTTAACGCGCACTTATAAAAAACTCCGGAAATTTTTCAGAGCAAAGAATGGCTATGCAATATCCTTCTTCAGATGTTCACGCACTGAAATTTCAAAATCAGAAATCACGTTCATGTAGAAAACACACGCTTCATAAGGTGAGATGAAAGGCGAGAAATATTTATGGACATCACCATCGGCCCAAAATTTTGTGCTCATATAATAATAGTGATCGGAAGTTTGCAGCTTCCCCCAAACTTTCATTAAATCTTCATTGCTGGATTCTTTCACGAGTTTCTCGAGTGAATAAATTTTTTCAATCGCTTCGCGCTGCATTTCATTTTCTGTCCATGCGGAGAGATCGCGCTGCTCATCGGCCCACGAAGAGTATTCCGGCACGTCATAAATATCTCTGGCCGGGTACAGCTGAATCACTTCACTCGGTGTTCTGAACCTGAAGTCGGGATGATCGAGGACTACCTCGGGCAGCGAATCCAGAAATTCGAAGATGCCTGTTTCCTCCCACTGATGTTCGCCAAAAGTTTCATAATCCATGAAGAGATTGATGGTTTCAGAATTAGCAGCGTGATCGTGCAACCATTTCGCAAATTTGTCTGCTGTGAGCGGCCATCCATCCCAATCACGATTGGAAAATCGAAAAGCGATGTCATCACTGAGAGAATAATTTTTCAGCAGCAAAGAAAAATTTTCAACTTCTGCTGCACGGAAAACATGATTCGGCGTGCGACCTTTCAGCAACTTGTCGGCGCCTTCACAAAGCATACCGCCGTAACCAAGTGACGCAACGTGCTTGGCCAATTCATTATTGAAGACAAGTTCTGTGAAGCGAAAAACTTTCGGTTCGAAATTGAAAAGTGATTTGATTTTTTTGCTGTGCAATTCAACCTGGCGATCAAATTCTTTTTTCGAATAAATGAAACTAAGAGAATGATAGTAGGTCTCGCTCAGAAATTCAACATTGTTCGTCGCAGCCAATTTCTGAAATGATTTGATCACGTCAGGTCTGTACAATTCAAATTGCTCGAGCGCGCAACCTGAAATGGAGAAAGCCACCTTGAAATTTTCTTTGTGTTTGCCGATCAGCTCGAGAAGTTTTTCATTCGCAGGCAGGTAACATTTGTCTGCAACTTTATTCAGGATTTCGAGATTGAGATTGTAGTGCTCGTAGAAATGATTCGATCCGATTTCATGAAACTGATAGTTGCGCAAACGAAACGGCTGATGCACCTGGAAATAAAAACAGATTGATGTACCGGGATGTTTAGCTTGCTGTGATTTCGCTATGCGCTGCTTTGTTTTTGCTGCGATTGAAACACGTTGGCCTTTGACATTCGCCGCTTGTGCCGCAACTTTTTTCTCAGCGATCGGCTCCTCCGAATTCTCTTTTCCGGAAGACGATTTTACTGAACGAATTTCAGTTCCGGAATTTTCATCCGGAGAAAGGGAATTTTCAATGTTCGATTTCTTTCTCTTCTTCACAGATCTGTTTTTTCTTCGGCCACTTTTTCTTTTTCCTGCAAAACATGCTTGTACGATTTCAATGCTTCGCGCGCTGAGTTGTCCCATCTGATGTTCTTCAAATCATTTGTGGTGAGCCGCACCATCGTTTCAGTGAGTCCTTTGTAATTTAAAACGGCGTACAGGTAATTAGCCATCTTATCCGTGTCCCAGCAATCCGCTTTCAACACATTGTGCAGCACTTCACTCACACCGGATTGTTTCGAGATTACGCAGGGAAGATTGAATTGCGCGGCTTCGAGAGCCGAAAGCCCGAATGGCTCCGAAGCAGAAGGCATGAAGAATGCATCCACCGATGCGAGCAGCTCCAAAACTTTTTCTCTCTTTACGTAACCCGTGAATTCTGCATGTTCATTGAGTCCTGCGTTCGCAACTTGTTCCTGCAAAGCAACGGCGAGATCACCGGTGCCCGCGATGTAAAATTTCACATTCGGCATTGAGGGACAAAGCTTCATCATTGTTTCGAGCAAAAACTTCGGGCCTTTTTGCCGGGTAATTCTTCCGAGAAAAAGCACGCGTTTCTCATCGTCAGTTCTTTCCGCGCGAAAAACTTCGGCGGCGTCAATCGCATTGTAAACCGGAAAAATTTTTTCAGGATCAATTTTATAATTGCTGACGATGGAATTTTTGGTGTACTCGCTCACAGGCAACACGCGATCTGCTTCAGTCATTCCTTCCAACTCAATTTTATAAACATCATCGCGCACTTCCGCACTCACGCGATCGGTCTCAAGCGAATGCACGTGAACGAGCAAGGGCTTTCCGGTTTTTTCTTTCAGTCGCACACCTGCTTGGTAAGTGAGCCAATCATGTGCGTGAATCAAATCGAATTCGATGAACTCGTCGAGCAATTCAACAACCTCAGTGTAGGCTTGCACCTTCTTCATGACATCCAGGCCATAAGAATCTGCATCGCTGAAAAGTGATTTCAATTTATTGCCGCTCACTTCGCCGTCATATTTCAATCGCACTTCAGGAGATTTTTCTTTCTGCTCGTCGGTGATCTTTTCTTCAGAAAGAAACCATTTGAAATCGGGAAGCACCAATTCGTTGCTGTCTTCATCAAAATCAAAATGATTCAGCCCGATGATGTTGACATTCTTCATCCGGAAATTCTGATCGCTCTTTGGCACCACCATTTTCAAATCCGTGAACGAAGCAAGGGCTTTGGCGAGACCATAGGTGGCAGGGCCCAATCCTCCGGTGAGAAACGGAGGAAATTCCCAGCCCAGCATCAGCACTTTAATCTTTTCGAAAGCCATGATTCAGCGTGCAAAATACGCATACGCACAGCAGACTTTGATTCCGGAAATTACTTCTGCGGTGAAGGACGATTCGATTCGAGATCAGAAATTTTTTTGTTGAGCGCCTTGATCTCTGAATTTTTCTTCCACACTTTATTCAAGCCAAACAACCATCCGCTCAAGAAACCGATGAAAAGAATAATGGCCAGCATGAGCGCTTGCGAACCGTCGAAACTCCACATGAGAAATTTGATAGAGATGGTGGCTGTGTTCTGAATGGCAAAGATGAGAGCGATGACGAGCAGGAAAATGGTAATGAGGTAGGTTCGGTTCATGGAAAGAGATTTTTAGTGAGATGAATTTAGCGGGAAAACTTTAGTCAAAAATCGGGAAATAAATTTTTCAGTGAGAGAAACATGAATGCATTTAGGGAATTTTCCCAATAATAGTTTTTCTTTTTTATCGTTTAACGGGAAATTTCTCCAATGAAAAATTCCCGGACAATTTTTCTCTTCCTCACATTTATCTCCAGTCTCTCTTCTGCAAATTCAAATCCTGAAGGAGTGAGCAGCATCGAGAATTACAGAGCTGCCAAAGATTTCAGCAGTGAAATCGTGTTTTCAGAATCGGGCAGATTGTATTTTGCCGAGGAAAGTTCATCGCCCACTTTCATGGTCCAGGCATAAGGTTCGTCGAGTGCGCGAAACATGTCTTCATCAGTCTTATCATCGCCGATGGCGAGAATGAAATCGTAATCGCCAGCATTCTTGATTCGAATGGCGGCGGTGCCTTTATCAAGCCCCATGTTGCGGACTTCAATTACTTTATTTCCTTTCAACACCTGCACATGATAATTCCTGAAAAGATCATTCAGTTCATTGTATAATTCCATCGAGCGCAGTTCACCGAGTTTAGGATCGGAATTCCGGTAGTGCCATGCGAGTGAAAACTCTTTTTCCTCGACAAAGCTGTTTGCGCACCGGCGCATGTACGATTGCATTATGTTGCGTGCAACCGTCTTCCATTGCATATGAGTCGCTGCGGGAGATTTCCATTGCGAATTTTTCCAACGCAGCAAAGCACCGTGCTCAGCCACAAGGTTTACGGGCAGCTGGCTGAACCACCTTTCAAGAAATGATCGTGTTCGTCCGCTGATGATGAAAACAGAGTTCCTGACGTCTTCAGTGAGTTTACCGATGATTTTAAAAAGGCTGTCACCGGGTGTAGCAAGTTGTGGCAACCGCGCCAGAGGGACAAGTGTTCCGTCATAATCGAAGAGCAGCAATCTTCTTTTTGAACTTTGATAATCACGAAGCAGCAAGTGCTGGGCGCGCGGCGAAAGAACGTGAGCTGCTTGTTCCTGTTGACGCTTTTTGATTTCATTCAGTTGTGAAAGAAAATCATCACCCCAGCAAACCACGTCGTAATCTTTAAGGCGATGCTGCATCAATTCAATTCTGCGCATTTGTTCTTCTTCACTCATTTCCAATCCTTCCTTTATTTTCAAAGCGACATCTTCCTTGTCAGTCGGGTTAATGATGAGCGCTTCGTGAAGCTCACTCGCAGCGCCGGTCATTTCACTAAGGATAAGAATTCCTTTTTTGTCTTTTCTGCTTGCGATAAATTCTTTTGACACTAAATTCATTCCGTCGCGCAATGGAGTGATGAGAGCCACATCGCAGCATGTATAATAGGCGAGCAGATTTTCGAAATCGACAGAGCGGTATTGGTAAATTACGGGTTGCCAGCTCATGTTTCCGAATGTACTGTTGATGTGCCCCACCATCTCATTGATCTCCTGTTTGCTTTCTGAATACTGACTGATTTCGGCTCTGGATGGAACAATCAGCAAGAGAAAAACAACTTTTTCTGCGTACTCAGGAAATTTTTTCAGGAAATGATTGTAGGCGATCAGCCGGTTCTTGATTCCTTTCGTGTAATCGAGCCGGTCGACAGAGAAAATAATTTTTCGGTTCCGGCAAAGCTGTCGCAATTCATCTCTCAGTTGAGTGATCGCGGGATTTTCGAAGGCGTCGAAAAATTTTCTGTAGTCGATGCTGATGGGAAATACATCGGCTTTCACCATGCGGTTTTCAAATTTCAGGGAGCGCATTTCATCTTCGGCGCCAAGCAGCATGTGCACTGATTTCAGAAAGTGCATTACATATTCATTGGTATGGAAGCCAATGAGATCGGCACCAAGCATTCCTTTCAGCAATAATTCACGCCATTCATTTGGCAGCAGCCGATAAATTTCAAAAGAAGGGAATGGGATGTGAAGAAAAAATCCAATGACGGCGTCTCTGTTTTTTTTCCGGATCATTTGAGGCAGCAGCATCAGCTGGTAATCGTGAATCCAAATGATGTCACCCGGCTTGGCTGTTCGCATCAATTCATCCATGAAAAGACGGTTAACTTCAGAATAAGCTTCGAAGAATTCATTTTTAAATGTTGCAAATGAAGGAAAGTAATGAAAGAGCGGCCACACGGTTGAATTAGAAAAGCCATTATAAAAAAGATCATTCGTTTCCTTCTGAATGAAAACAGGAGCGTATTCGAAATTTTCTTCGCTGAATTTCTTTGTTGCCCGTTTCCAGGTTTTTTCATCGGCATCTGTCGACCCGATCCAGATCACTTTTCTCAATTGATGTCGTTCTTTGATTTTGCCTGAAGTGAGAAAACTTGTCATTGCACTTACCAGTCCGCCTGAAGAAGGTATAATGGTTGCAAATCCGTTTTCTTCTTTCACTGTTACGGGTAAGCGATTCGAAACGATGATAAGATTTCTTTTATTCATGTCAGAAAAAATTTGGTCGGTCAATTTTTTTTGCAATGCGATAGGCCGCGTTGATCTGTCCTACATGACTGTACGTTTGAGGAAAATTCCCCCACTGGCTTCCGGTTGATACATCAACATCTTCACTGAGCAGGCCAAGGTGATTGGTGAATGAAAATAGTTTCTCGAAGAGCGCAATCGCTTCATCCATTCGCCCCATTATCGTGAGCGCCTCCACATACCAGAATGAACAAATCAGAAATTGTGTGCGGGGAACACTGATGTCATCGCGATGACGATATCGATAGAACAATCCTTCACTTGTCTTCAATTCTATTTCAAGTGCACAGAGATGGCGTTTCGCTTTTTCAGAATTCGGATCGAGGTAGCCCAATGTGATGAGCTGAAGCGTACTCGCATCGAGCGCATTCATACCGATAGCTTCCGCGTAAGCATTTTTCTCCGGGTTATAACACAACTCGATCATCTCTGACGAGCGCCGTATCAATCGTTCTGCATAATCAATGGATTGCTGGTCGCCATGATGGTGACGAAAAATTTTCAGCGCTGCTGAACACCCGGCCCAGCGAAAAAGAGATGTATAAGCGTGCTGCTTATTTTTTTTACGATACTCCCATGGGCCTGCATCGGGTTCTTCCATTGTTTTATCAATCATTTGCAACAAACGACGGATTATTTTTATTGACTCTGATCGCTCGCGATCAATGAAGCGATGATCAGTGTAAAGCGGCTCTAATGCTACGAGCACCTGCCCGAAGACGTCGAATTGATTTTGCTTGTATGCCGCATTACCAATGCGAACCGGAGAATTTCCGAGATATCCTTTCAGCGGCAAAATTTTTTCTTCAAGATCCGCATTACCGACGACTGAGTAGAGTGGCTGTAATTGATTTTCGTGATGCACGGTAACATTGGCAATGAAGTGAAAAAAATTCTCCAGCTCTTCAAAGTGCCCGATATGATTGAATGCCGAAAGTGTGTAGTACGAATCGCGCAGCCAGCAGTAGCGATAATCCCAATTGCGGCCGGCATCATTTTCTTCAGGCAGACTGGTGGTTGATGAGGCGATGATGGCGCCGGTTTGTTCAAACTGATGAAGCTTGAGTGCGAGCGCAGAACGAATTATATTTTCCTGGTAAAAATTAGAAATGTATGTACTCTTCACCCATTGTCGCCAGTAGTGAATGGTCTTGTTCAGAAAATCTTCGCAGGTATGTTCGAGATTTTCCTCCAGCGGCGTCCCGTACGTGAGAACCAGATAAAGCGGTTCACTTAGAAGAAAAGACTTTTGCTGAAGGATGAAAGTGAGGGGAACATTGGTGGTCAGCCGAAGCTCGTCATCGAATTGATGAAAACGGATGTGGTTACTTCCCATACTTGGAAAAGATTTCCGCGATCCGTAATCGGCTACGGGTTCGCAGCGCACTCGAATAAGCGGAGAACCTGAAAGGCGCTCTATCTTCCTTACGAGCATAAGTGGTTTGTAATACCGTTCATGTTGTCTGAAGCGCGGTGCAAAATCTATGACACGATACGAATTGTCTCCGAAAGTGAATTGAGTGGAGAGAAGATTTGTGTTCTCAATGTATTTCTGTTCTGATGAAAAATTCCCATCAGCGGGTTCAACAACGAATGTTCCACCCTTTTCATCATCGAGCAAGCTTCCGAAGATGAAACTGCTGTCAAACTGCGGCCAACAGAGCCAGCACACATTCGTGTGCGTATCAATGTGCGCGGTGTAAGCGCAGTTGCCAATTACGCCCATCTTGTAGGCGTGCCTTTGTGAATGTATTTCCTGCACAATTATCGGCGAATCTTTAGTTCGATCAACTTAAACACTTCGCATGCCAGCACTGATGTAAGTTTATCGGCAGCGATTGGTCGCCACGGGTAGGCTTTTACTCAAACTGTTTAGGGGTGAGAAAAATTCTTCTCTGAAAAATTATTAATAATCACTGCAAGAAGCAATCCAAGAAATACTAATGACAAAAGTTTACTGTTAGGTAAACGAATCAAGAGCGAGAAAATTTTTATCGCATTAAATACATCTTCCCGATTCCTTTCTTGAAATAAGAATCAACACCATTATCATAATGGTCCATGGATTTGCCGTTGAGCACGGCTTCCATCTTATAAAAATAAAGTCCGTTGGCTAGTTTGTCTCCAAACTGATCCGTTCCGTCATAAGCAAACTGGGTAATGTTGTTGCCCACATGAATATTACCGAGCTCACTCAGGAATATCTCACGGACTACTTTTCCTGTTACCGTATAGATCGTAATCTTCATTTGCTGTGGTGTTTCATATCCGGTGAGTGTGAAAACAAATCTCGTTGATGTTGTGAATGGATTGGGATAGTTAAGCACATTCGAGATCATCGGCTTGTTGATTATCTCAAATGAAATGCGATAAGGATTATCTCCCGAAGCGTTTCCGCTGCGGTCATAACCCTGAACATACAGTTGATATTTTCCATCATTCAAAAATTGTTCATGAAGTGTTACTCTTGCCGTGTTGTCTTTTCCGAGGTGAGTGGAATCAGCCGGGTAGAAAATTGCATTGACGTTGTCGAATGTCACGTTGTGCGACGTGCCATCAGGGTAAGTGAAATAGATTTTGAATTCTGAAGTGTCATTAAGAGGAATAAATTTATTTTCATCCTTCAGCATAATTTCTATTTCCGGTTTGGCTGAAACCAAGTCATCATCCATGATGTGAATTCCGTCAAAGGTTACATCAAGGATAGGATTTAATTTGTCAGAAATGACCTGATAATTAATAATGCCATAATTATTGAAGTGAGTTTGTTCAGGTTGGTCGTTGTCCGGGTTGGCTTCCGCATAGAGGTAATTCTTTCCGGCATAGCAGCCGCAGTTCGTGGCAAAATCATAAGTCGCATGAATGGTATCGTTGGCGAGTAGCGGCTTTTCTCTCTTGGTGAAAGTATGAAGCACATTGGTTGCATCTGTGATCTGGTACTTCATCAGCATGCTGTCCATATTCCAAGGTGAAATATTTTCTACTGCCACTCCCAATTTGTCAGTGAGGTACTCATTGATAGTATCAGTGAACTGATAAAACGATGACGGATTTAATGCAGCCTCTGGCACGGGCTGATAGTTAACGCGCCAATAATCGAGTTGAACGGGAGTACGCGTAATGGTATCAAGACAATTCAGTTTTAGTTTGAGATAAGGAAATTGTTTCGGATCGATTCCTGCGATGGAAGAATCACCGGCAACTACATTATTTACAAGAACCGTTTCTGCTCCATCGTTATCGACGCCGATTAATTGGAGTGAAATATGATCGTTGTTCAGTTCAAGAGAATGCGCTTTCCAATGCAGTGAAGTCCATGATTCAGCAGGGCCAATAAGAGGAGATTCGATGTATCCATTGTCCCAATGACCGGTGAAAGTAAAGCTCGTGTCAATTATAGATGTGAATGTATCACCCACTACTTCATGAACCGGATAAGTTGGATCACCTTTTCTAAGAAAAGCAACATATGGAACAACACTGTGAATATTTGTAATCTTCGAAAGACCGAGGTTAGTGAAATGCTGAATTTGTGCGCTGTCCCAATTGGTGATGTAAGCATTGTTCATCGACATGATGAGGATATAATCCTTATCGGGAACGCTGTCGAAAAGTGACCACAAGCCCCAGTGTTCAGGATCGTAAGTGTAGAATTGGAAGTAAGGTACAGGATGTCCTTTGCATTGAATGCTGGAGTACAATCCTCCAACCGGGTTTTCCCAAAAATTGCTCGTCGCAGAATCAATCACAGCAACAAGCAATGTTGTTCCTGAACCGCCGCAGTCCCATCTTCCAATCAGAACACCATTTAAGTAATAAGCAGGCTGATCCAATGACAAAGGGCCACCAACCCACGTCGTCATTCCATTAAATACTCCAAGAGTTTTTACATCACCTACATAATTGAATTTTCTTGTAGGCGACAGAATCACATTTCCTGTTGGCTGAATCGTTGAAAGGAACTGGAAGTAATGCGACTGATTCCATCCGGGTGATGAGCCTGGGATATAAACGAAGGAGAAATTGTGCCAAGTGAAACTGTTGCCATAGAGAGTATCAACACTTGTGCGCCAATAGTAAACTTTGTTGTCAAGCAATGTAACGGATGGCGTCCATTTTAATACGCCACCGGTCTGGCTGATGTGTTTGGTTTGTAAAAGAGGACTGTTGAAATTCTGTGTAGTGTCGATTTGAAATACATATTGCTTCACAGCGGCAAATGCATTCACAGTGCTTGCTTTTAGAGTAACTCCCTGCGCATTCACAATTGAATAATCATATGGCCATACCGGCAAGATATCATCAGCATTTATGAAAAGTTTTAAAGACTGGATAGTATTGTTGCTTTCATCGAGTTCGTCGACATCACCATTCGCCGATGGAATAGCGCCGGCATCTGCCTTAATATAAAAGTAATTCAGTCCAAAAGCCTGATTCGATTCTGTTTTAATGACGAAGCGTAAAGTATCATTGAAATAAGGTGCAAGAATTTTTTTGTGATACAAATATTCTATAGTGCCGTTTGGTAAAGTTCGATTGACATCTACGTAAATTGAATCATGGACTGCTCTGCCTAAATTGAAGAGAATCACCTGCAGATAAAATGAATCAAGTCCGGCTGTTACCGTCGGTGGATCAAAAGTGACGTTCTGCGTTTCCAGATCAAAGTCAGGCTTGGCATGTGTGTTAAGCTGAAGCGCGGGATCACCCGCGAATAAGATCTGTTCGGCAATTGCGCGATCTACAGGCAAAACGGATTGTGTACTCACGTTACCGAGCGTGGACGCAATTACGTCTCCTAACGGCTTACCGTAGTCATACACAGAGATATTTTTGTAAAAGTTCGTCGCAAACAAATCAAGCGAACTGGACACCGAAAACGTTGCCGGGCCCAGGAAACCTATAGCACCATGTTCTTTTGATAATACGAAATTATCAGCAAAGCCATGACCATAATTGAAGAGATTTCCAACCAGACAGCCATTTGTTAAAAGGAGCGGATACTTCCCTTCGTTGTTATAATCCTCCGGTTTATCCAAATTAAAATCAAATGAGTTGTAAGAAGAGTGCCCATAAAAAGTAACAAGCGAAACACCGTCAGAAATCAATGAATCCAGTTGCGCTGAAGTTGCGAGTTGAATGGGTTCTGTACTCGTCTTCGAAAATGTAAAAACTTTTCCTCCATAAAGCGTGTCTTCAATGATCGCCTTATAGTTATTCAGAAAACTCAGAAAATATTCCTGATCACTTTCTGAGCTGCCGCCGGAGAGGTGAATCACATGCTTCATCCATGCTGAGTGCGCTTCAGTTTGAGGTCCTGAAGTCTGAGCATTCACAAATTGCTGGGCCTTCTCCAAGTAATATCCGACCTCATTGCCGTTAATACACGGAATGCGTCCCACAGGAATCGCAGGCTTTAATGCGCTACCGAATGCGGTCAGCAGTTCATCAGAGCCAGGATATCCAAATGTTGGTACGAGGCATTGTGTTTTTGTATACGACGTATTGTTAACCCAGCAGTATTCTATTCCTTTTCCAATGATGAAAATATAACGAGGCTGCTGCGGCCAGTGGTTGGTGATGTATGCTGCAAATTTTTTAATGGCCGATGAATGAAAGCGAATGCCATAAGCAAATTCATCATAGAGGTCCAAAATATTAACTGTGATGGCTTGGTAACCATTTGACTGTTTCCATTGCCTGTACAGTTCAACCTGATTGCTTCCAGCACTGTCAACAAAAAGTGAAGGATGAGAGATGATGATGAAATTTCCCTGGTTAGCAGGATTAGAAAAGTCAGTAAAATGCACGTGCCATAATGTATCCACCAGATGAATGCCATTTGTGCTATTCGCAACAAGGAATAATTTTCTCTCGGGAAATGATGAGGGCGGAAGCACAAATTTTTCTGAATCGTTCTGGATCACTGCCTCCATGCGAATCTTGTTAGTGAAATCATAGAGGATGGGTATTGTTCCATCTGCGTTGAAATCACCGATACAGAGAAATTGATTTCCGCCGTTTGAAGTAAGGCTGAACAGCGCTGAGGTGGCATTATCAAAATCAAACAATCGCGGATACTTAAGAGCTATCCAGGCAATAGCGTTATAATCATTGGGCGAAATAGAGGATAAGGTAGAAAAGGTAAGAGTAGAAGTAGGGGATGTGAGCCATGATGAGGAAGAGATATTTTGATTGATTCGCTGAACTGACCAACCGGAATATTCTCCGGAATAAAACTGGTGGCCGTTCAGGCTCCCCGTAATGTAGTGATCATCATCAGCTCCTCCATTGATTTGTCCCGTGAAATTTATCGTATCGTTTAAATAGGGATGAGGCGTATTAAGTGTGTAATCAATGCTTGATTTATTGAACCAGGGATCCTGGTAACCTTCCGTCATCACAAAATCTGATGCATACACCGTGACACCCGTCATTGCTGGTTGACCTTGATTCAGGTAACCTAAAAGTTTAGATGAACCACCGATATAAGTCGAATTGAACCAGCAAAACTGTTCTTGCGCTGGAGGATTCGTGATATTATTCGATACATCGGAAATATGGTTGGAGCTTACAGCGCTGCTCCATGTTAGAAAATAGTACGCGGTGTCATTGAACAAACTTAGCTTATCATTTCCCTGCCAGATGAAATTTGCATACATCGTAGAATCCCACTCGCCATCATTATGAACTCCATAAAATTCTATGTAGTCATTTGTACCTAGAATTCCGTTCGTCGTCACGTAAATCGGAATTTCTCTTCCCTTGTTGAAAATCTGAATCGTATTACCATTGATACTCCCAACGGGAACTCCAAACTGTTGCAATGTGGAATAGGTCAAACGATAAAGACCATCCTGCACGAGCCGCATTTTAAAATAGGACTGGTTATAGTTGATCCATTCATTTCCGTAGACCTGAGAATAGCTGCGGAAGTATGCTGGTATGAAGAGAAGAAGAAGTATAAATTTCTTCATCTGCTATGTTTAATTCGTTCGTCGACAGCTACCCGCAGTGAAAATACATGCGAGTACAACGCTCCCGAAAGATCGCCCAAGTTAGTTAAAGCATAATCTATAGTCACACTTTTTATTCTCAACCCGACACCGATGTTTGGCTGAACGGTTAGAACACGATTACTGTCAATATCTGTTACATGTTGGAAGTTACCCAGTCCCGCCCGCAGGTAGATCGTCTGTTTGTATCCTGCCTCGACTCCGATGCGGGGATCAATACTTAATACGCCAGTCGATATAAGTGTGTTACGTTTTCCGTCGAAAGTCCAATCCAGATCAATCTCGGGGAGAAGTGTCACCTTGTTTTTTGACCAAGAAAAATTATAGCCGCTGCCCAAAATCAATCTTGGAGCAGTCAGCTCGACCGAGTTGCTTGGAATGACATTGTTAGTCTCAGCGAAAATTGCTTTTTCCTCATCCGTAAAGTTGAAGGACCAGGCATTGAATGTAGTTGTGATGTCTTTTCCCATTGCACCGAGCCGCCAGTTCTTTTTTTCATATTGAATACCTGCATCAAGTCCCATTCCCCATGAAGAAGCAAAATCGCCGGCGGTTCTGTGAATGATTTTCAATGTGCCGCCAAGCCGTAACCCATCGACCGGTAATTTCTGAGCATAAGAAATCATTCCGGCATAATCAGCCACAGAAAAAGAAGTCACATTGTTGTAATTGATGCTTCCGTCGGGTTCAATGAGAAAAAGTGTATTTGGAATATCATCAACACCAAATCGGATTAATGAAAATGTTAGAATGCGATTCAGATTTCTGTTCTGCAGGGGCAGTGCGAGACCAACGTAATCATACTTGGCAATGCCAGCGAAATATTCTGAGTGCATTAAGCCAAGATCAAATTTTTTATCGATGTGGGCCAATCCAGCCGGATTCCAGAAGCCTGAAGTCACATCCGATGTGCTCGCAGTCACTGCACCTGACAATGCCAGTGAACGTGCACCCACCCCAATAGCCAGAAATTCATTACTGTATTTATAGAATTGTGCCTGCGAAACAAAGTGGGCAGACATAAGCATAACAAGCAGCGTAAGAGACTTTCTCATTACAATAGGTTCTGTTTTTCCTGAAACGCCGAAGTAGTTAATTATATTGCGAAAGTAGGAGATTCCTGCCTCTTCATCGAATCAAGGATTCAGTGTATTTCTTAACGATTTGAGCCGGAAATGTTGCAGTTCCATCCAGAGAAATCAAAATGCCCGGATTCCTTTTTCGGCGAAATGAATCATTTTTTTCTCTTTCTACCTTTGCATCATGGATTTTATTCACGAATTGAAATGGCGGGGCCTGTTTTTTGACAGCACGCCGGGCATTGAAGAGCACTTGAAATTGAGCGTGCGAAGTGGCTATGTGGGATTCGATCCATCGGCAGCGTCTCTCCACATCGGCAATCTTGTCCAGATCATGCTGCTCGTCCATTTTCAGAGAGCGGGCCACAAACCGGTTGCTTTGGTTGGCGGCGCAACAGGAATGATTGGTGATCCCTCTGGAAAATCAGAAGAAAGGAATTTGTTGAGTGAAGAAACGATTCGCTATAACGAAAAAAAAATCAAAGAACAACTTTCGAAATTTCTAGACTTCAATACCGCAAACAATCCGGCTACGCTTGCAAACAATTTCGATTGGTTCAGCAAAATTCACTTTCTCGATTTTCTTCGTGATGTAGGCAAACACATTACCATTAATTACATGCTGGCAAAAGATTCAGTGAAAAACAGATTGGATAATGGCATTTCGTACACTGAATTTTCTTATCAATTGCTTCAGGGATACGATTTTTTTTGGTTGAATCAGCATCGGGGCTGCACTATTCAAATGGGTGGCAGTGATCAATGGGGAAACATCACGGCTGGAATTGAATTGACGAGAAGAAAAACAGGCCAGGAAGTTTTTGCCATCACTTCTCCGCTCATTACGCGTGATGACGGAAAAAAATTTGGAAAGAGTGAGCAAGGAAATGTTTGGCTCGATGCATCCATGACTTCTCCATATAAATTTTATCAATTCTGGCTTAACGTGAGTGACGATGATGCGGTGCGTTATTTGAAAATTTTTACCCTGATGAGCCACAATGAAATTTCTGCACTCGAAGCCGAGCATCAGCAAGATCCCGGACAAAGAATTTTGCAAAGGGCATTGGGGAAGGACATTACTACCAGAGTTCATTCGCACAATGATTATGAAGCGGCTGTTCGGGCAGCAAGGATTCTTTTCGGGCCGTCTACTGAAGAAGAGCTTCGAGCACTGAGCAACCGAGATTTCGAAGAAATTTTTGAAGGGGTTCCGACAAAAAAATTAAGCAGAGCGATTTTTGACGATGGCGTTGAAATAATTCAACTGCTTGTTGATGAAACAAGTTTCTTTTCTTCAAAAGGCGAAGCCCGAAGAACGATAAATAGCCGAGGTGCCTCAATAAACAAGCAGGTGATCTCGTCTGAGTTAAAAGTGAATTCAGAGCACCTCATCAACAGCAGATATCTTCTTTTACAAAAGGGAAAGAAGAATTATTTCCTGGTGATCGCCGAATAATTTTCGCTACGAAGAGTCACATTTAAAGCATGAGATTAAACTATGAACTTCGATGAGTTCGTTCAAAAAATCCGTAACCTCATTGCAACTTCGCTGCCCGGAGAAGCGGCACAATTCCGAATGGCTCCAATGGGGCGATTGACAATTGATCAATATCGAAAGCTGCAAAAAAAATCGCCCAGGCAAAGTGCGGTACTGGTTTGCTTTTACCCCCTCAACAATTCTGTTTATACCGCACTCATTCTGCGCCCATCGGATCAAGGAGTTCATAGTGATCAAGTGAGTTTTCCCGGCGGTGCACACGAGATTCAGGATGCATCATTGGAGGAAACGGCCTTACGCGAAGCGCATGAAGAAATTGGAATTGACCCGGCCGCAGTAGAATCATTGGGAAGATTGACACCCGTTTACATTCCGGTTAGTAACTATCTTGTGCAACCCGTTCTTGGGTTCGCTGCCTCAAGGCCAGATTTCAGATTAAATCAATCAGAAGTGATAAAAATTATTGAATCAGATTGCAAAGTCTTCTTTAACGACTCTCATAAAGGGAGACAATTTTTTAAATCGGGACTGGGAAGTGAAATCGAAGCACCATACTATGAAATTGATCGGCAAAAAATATGGGGAGCCACAGCAATGATCTTAAGCGAGATCGAAGCCATATTGAAGGAGCTAAATTTTCTTTTGTAATTCCATACTGATTTTTATCTTCAACGTCTCAAAGCCATCTAAATATGGGTTGGTGGAGACGATTCTACAAAGATTATTTTACATTCACCTCAGGTCAAAGGAATGCAATCATCATTCTTATTGTCTTAATTTTCCTTCTCATGATTTTTCCTTGGACATATTCACATTTTGAGAGACAAGTGTCGCCGAAAGATTTTACGGAATTCTCAAATGAGCTCGACTCGTTTTTTAGCCATAAAAATTTCGTAAGCGATTCATCTGAAGATGATCCATCGGTCGCTGATTTGGATCACTCTGCAAAATCAAATGAGCCTGATAAAGCAAAAGGCATATTATTCGACTTTGATCCAAACACAGCTTCAGCGGAAGATTTTTATAAGTTGGGACTCAATAATCATTTGATAAAAACAATAATGAACTATCGAAGCAAGGGCGGAAGGTTTTTCAGCACAGATGATTTCAAAAAAATCTACGGAATGAAAGATGAAGATTTTCTGCGCCTGAAACCGCATATTCAAATTACAAGTATCGCGGAAAAATCGCCGAGTCAGTTGCAAGATCAAATCACAAAAACGACTTCTAACGCCAATCCGGCGATTATCGAGATTAACAGAGCTGATTCAAACGATTTGGTTACTCTCCGCGGAATCGGCGCTGTGCTTTCTTCGAGAATCATTAAGTACAGAGATAAACTCGGCGGTTTTTATTCAACTGAACAATTGAAGGAAGTCTATGGACTGACTCCAGAAACATTTGATGAAATCAAACCCAAAATTAAAGTCGACTCAAGTTCTGTAATTAAAATCAGAATAAATGAAGCGTCGCTCGATGAACTCAAACGACACCCATATTTCAAAGCAATTGCAGCTCCTTTATTCAATTACCGCCAGCAACACGGCGCATTCATGATTCTTGAGGATTTGAAAAATGTTGATGTGATCACCGATGATGTTTATCGAAAAATTTCGCATTACGTATCGCTTTGAGTTTTTTGAACCGGAAACTTCTGTTCTGGTAGAAGCTTTCTTCATTATGGTTTGCCGATGCTCAATTAATGGTAGTGATTCATAATTTGAGCCTTCAATTTCGAATCCCGGAAATCCAAAAAAGAAATTTTCAACAGCGCTTTGCAAATCCGTACAGTTCCCTTACTTTTGCAATCCTTTTTCAATTTTCCTCACACATTATACCAATCACGCGGTGCAACTGACCAAGAAACGTAAACAAGCGAATGCCAAAGTGCAGCCCGACAAGACTTATAGCTTGCAGGAAGCATCCTCATTACTGAAGGAAGTTAACACAACCAAGTTTGATGCATCAATTGACCTTCATGTGAGATTGGGAATTGACCCTAAGAAGGCCGATCAGGCATTGCGTGGCGTAGCGGTACTTCCACACGGAACTGGAAAAACCAAACGTGTTTTGGTTCTGTGTAATCCAGATAAAGAAACTGAAGCCAAAGAAGCGGGTGCTGATTTTGCCGGACTTCAAGAATTCGTTGAGAAAATTGAAAAAGGTTGGCTCGATGTTGATGTCATTATTGCAGCACCTGCAGTAATGCCGAAGATCGCTAAACTTGGAAAGATTCTTGGACCGAGGAATATGATGCCGAATCCGAAGTCAGGAACAGTGACCGAAAATATCGGAGATGCCGTTAAAGAAGTGAAGGGCGGCAAAATAGCTTTCCGTGTAGATAAGCAGGGAATCATTCATGCTTCAATTGGCAGAGTTTCATTTCCGAAAGAGAAGATTTTTGAAAACGCTAACGAATTGCTTCACACCATAATTAAGATGAAGCCTTCCACTGCGAAAGGAACTTACCTGAAGAGTGTGACGCTTGCAAGCACAATGAGTCCGGGAATTCATGTTGATACAAAAACATTAATGAACTAAGAGATGGATAAATCAGCCAAACAAGAAACGATTACGAAGCTGACTGAGAAATTCAATCAGGCAACAAATTTTTACCTGGCTGATACGTCCAATCTTACAGTGGAAGATGTGAACAGATTGCGCCGGCTATGCCATAAGCAGGGAGTTGAAATGAGAGTGGCAAAGAATACGCTGATCAGAAAAGCGCTTGAAGCAACGGGAAGACAGTATGATGGAATTATTGAGGCATTGCATGGCCCCACTTCAATCATGTTTTCAGAATCAGGATCAATACCGGCAAAGGTCATCAAGGAATTTCGAAAGACTAATGAGAAACCTGTGCTGAAAGCCGCTTATATTGATTCAGCAATTTTCATTGGCGATAAATCGGTCGATGAACTGGCAAGGTTGAAATCGAAGCAGGAACTGATCGGAGACATAATCGGTTTGTTACAATCACCAGCGAAGAACGTGATCAGTGCACTGCTTTCAGGCGGAAATAAGCTGAGTGGAATTTTAAAAACTTTAGAAGACAGAAAAGAAAATTAGAACCAATCACAAACAATAAATCTTAAATCCTGAATATCCATGGCAGACCTTAAAACATTTGCAGAACAGCTCGTCAGCTTATCAGTGAAAGAAGTAAACGAGTTGGCGAAAATCCTCAAAGACGATTACGGCATTGAACCGGCTGCTGCTGCTCCCGTGATGGTAGCTGGTGGCGGTGGTGCCGCTGGCGGAGGAGCTGCTGCTGCAGAAGAAAAAACAACGTTTGATGTGATTCTGAAAAGTGGCGGTGCTCAAAAACTTCAAGTGGTGAAAGTGGTGAAAGACATCACAGGACTCGGCTTGAAAGAAGCCAAAGATCTGGTTGACGGAGCACCAAAACCTGTGAAGGAAGGTGTTTCAAAAGACGAAGCAGAATCTATCAAAACCAAGCTTACTGACGCAGGCGCAGAGGTTGAAGTCAAATAAGAATTCTTCTTTAAGAATCTGGTCAGATGTCGTGGAAAACAGGACATCTGATTTTCCATTTATATTCATCAACATCAAATCATAAACATGTCAAAAGCTCCGGAACGTATCAGTTTCAGCAAAACAAAGATCAAACTCGATTATCCTGATCTGCTCGGAATTCAGCTGCAATCATTCCAGGAATTTTTCCAGCTTGAGACAACACCAGACAAGAGAAGTAATGAAGGGTTGTTCAAAGTATTCATGGAAAACTTTCCGATTAGTGATGCGAGAAATATTTTCACACTTGAGTTCCTCGACTATTTTGTCGACCCGCCACGATACACTATTGAAGAATGTATTGAGCGGGGATTGACATTCAGTGTTCCGCTGAAAGCAAAGTTGAAGCTTTCATGCAATGATCCTGAGCACATCGATTTTCAAACTATTGTGCAAGATGTATTTCTCGGAAATATTCCTTACATGACTCCGAAAGGAACATTTCTGATTAATGGAGCAGAAAGAGTTGTGGTCTCGCAGTTGCATCGTTCGCCCGGTGTATTCTTCGGTCAGTCAATTCACCCAAACGGGACAAAGATTTATTCTGCACGCGTAATTCCGTTCAAAGGTGCCTGGATGGAATTTGCTACCGACATCAACAACGTGATGTATGCATACATAGATCGCAAGAAAAAATTTCCCGTCACCACGTTATTGCGTGCCATCGGTTGGGAAACTGATAGAGACATTCTCAACCTCTTCGATCTCTCTGAAGAAATTTCTGCCAAGCGGGAATCGCTTCGCAAGCATCTTGGGCGCAAACTCGCCGCTCGCGTGCTGAGAAGCTGGACTGAAGATTTTGTAGATGAAGACACCGGCGAAGTAGTTACAATTACAAGAAACGAAATCATTCTCGATCGTGACACTGTTCTCGATGAAGACAACATTGATCAAATCACTGAGACCGGAGTTGAGACCATCGTGCTGCAGCGCGAAACGCAGGGGATGGATTACAGTATTATCTACAATACCCTTCAGAAGGATACATCGAACAATGAGCTGGAGGCTGTTCAGTACATCTATCGCCAATTGCGCGGCGCTGATGCACCGGATGATGAAACAGCGCGCGGCATAATTGATAAACTATTCTTCTCTGACAAACGGTATGATCTGGGCGAAGTTGGCCGCTACAAAATCAATCAGAAGCTTCTTACTTCAGTTGAGGTTGACAAAAAAGTTTTGACGAAAGAAGACATCATCGCCATTGTCAAATATCTTGTTCAGCTCACGAATGAGAAAGCGGAAATTGATGACATCGATCATCTTTCCAATCGTCGTGTGAGAACTGTCGGCGAGCAGTTGTATGCTCAGTTCGGCGTTGGTCTCGCACGTATGGCACGCACAATTCGCGAGCGCATGAATGTTCGCGACAATGAAGTGTTCACACCGATTGATCTCATCAATGCACGTACGCTTTCATCGGTGATCAATTCCTTCTTCGGAACATCGCAGCTTTCACAATTTCTGGATCAGACAAATCCATTGGCTGAAATCACGCACAAGAGAAGAATTTCGGCACTCGGTCCCGGTGGTCTTTCGCGCGAGCGCGCCGGATTTGAAGTTCGCGACGTACACTATTCGCACTACGGTCGTCTTTGCACCATTGAAACACCGGAAGGTCCGAACATTGGACTCATCTCTACACTTTGTGTTCATGCAAAGATCAATGATATGGGTTTCATCGAAACACCATATCTGAAAGTACTCGATGGAAAAGTTGATGTGAAGAAGAAGCCGACTTATCTTACTGCTGATGCTGAAGACAATTCAATTATTGCGCAGGCAAACGTGCCGGTAAATGACAAAGGCGAATTCACTATTGATCGCATTAAGAGTCGCTGGCACGGTGACTTCCCGATTGTTGAACCGGAGAAAGTTGAATTCATGGATGTGGCGCCAAACCAGATTGTAGGTGTCAGCGCTTCACTAATTCCATTCCTCGAACATGATGATGCGAACCGCGCTCTCATGGGTTCGAACATGCAACGCCAGGCAGTGCCGTTATTGAAACCTTCTTCACCGATTGTAGGAACAGGTCTTGAACACAAAGCAGCGGTGGATTCGCGAATGCTGATCAATGCCGAAGGTCATGGTGTGGTTGAGTACGTAGATGCCGATGAGATCGTAATCAATTACGAGATGAGTGATAACGAAGATCTCGTAAGTTTTGAAGGCTCACGACGCGTTTACAAACTCACCAAGTTCAAGAAAACAAATCAGAGCTCCTGCATCAATCTGAAACCGATTGTGAAGAAAGGTGACAAAGTGAAGCCGGGACAAGTGCTCTGCGAGGGTTATGCAACGGAAAATGGTGAAATCGCGCTCGGACAAAATCTGAAAGTAGCCTTCATGCCGTGGAAAGGATACAACTTTGAAGATGCTATTGTGCTCAGTGAGCGCGTAGTTCGCGAAGACATTTTCACTTCCATACACATTGAAGAATATGAATTGGAAGTTCGCGACACCAAACTCGGCGAGGAAGAACTGACTCCAGATATTCCGAACGTGAGTGAGGAAGCCACACGCCAGCTTGACGATACAGGCATCATCAGAATCGGCGCACATGTTAAGGAAGGTGATATTCTCATTGGGAAAATCACTCCGCGTGGTGAAACTGATCCAACACCAGAAGAAAAACTTCTGCGAGCCATCTTTGGTGACAAAGCCGGCGACGTTAAAGATGCCTCATTAAAAGCTCCTCCTTCAGTCGAGGGTGTGGTGATCGATAAGAAACTTTTCTCCCGTGCACGCAAGGACAAGAATTCAAAAGCGAAAGAAAAAATATCGCTCGAGAAACTCGAAAAAGAGCATGCCAAGAACACTTCATCCATCAAAGATGTGCTCATCGAAAAATTGCTTAAGCTTCTTAAGGATAAATCCAGCAACGGCATTATCAATGTGTACAAAGAAGTGGTGGTGGCTAAAGGAGCGAAGTTTACCACGAAACTTTTGAATGACATCAACTATCATGAGGTTGATCCCGCCAACTGGACGAAAGACGAAGAAGTGAATGAAATGGTGAAAGTTCTTCTTCATAACTACACGATTAAGCACAATGAAGAAGTCGGTCGTTATAAGAGAGAGAAGTTCAACATCTCGATTGGTGACGAGTTGCCTTCAGGCGTTTTGAAACTTGCAAAAGTTTATCTGGCCAAGAAACGCAAGCTGAAAGTAGGAGATAAACTCGCGGGCCGTCATGGAAACAAAGGCATCGTGGCAAGAATTGTTCGCGATGAAGACATGCCATTCCTTGAAGACGGAACTCCGGTCGATGTTGTGTTGAATCCGCTCGGCGTGCCATCCCGAATGAATCTCGGTCAGATTTATGAAACGGTACTGGGCTGGGCCGGGCAAAAACTCGGATTGAAATTCGCCACGCCAATATTCGATGGTGCTACCATTGATGAAATTTCGGAGTGGATCAAGAAAGCCGGCCTGCCTGAATTCGGCATCAGTTATCTATACGATGGCGAAACGGGAGAGCGATTCCACCAGCCGGCTACTGTGGGAGTTATTTACATACTTAAACTACATCACATGGTGGATGACAAGATGCATGCGCGCTCGATAGGCCCCTATTCACTCATCACCCAGCAACCGCTCGGTGGTAAAGCGCAGTTCGGCGGACAGCGTTTTGGTGAAATGGAAGTGTGGGCACTGGAAGCGTATGGCGCTTCTCACATTCTGCAGGAACTGCTCACGGTGAAATCGGATGACATTGTCGGCAGAGCGAAGACGTACGAAGCAATTGTGAAAGGTGATAACATTCCGAAACCCGCCATTCCTGAATCCTTCAATGTACTCGTTCACGAGTTGAGAGGATTGGCACTTGACCTGAAATTTGATTAAGGGCATTGAGACTAATTTGAAAGCCACTCAGCAATGGGTGGCTTTTGTTTTTCAACATGACGCTGTCTTTTCTTTGTTAATAAAGAACAGAATGCTTCTTCTACTTTCGTCGCATCATGATTTCTGCCCGAAGCAAAGAAGAAATTTTATCTGCATCACGCATCGAAGAAGTGATCGGCGAATTCGTGAACCTGAAAAAGCGCGGCACGAATTATATCGGGTTGTGTCCGTTTCATACTGAGAAAACACCGTCGTTCAACGTTTCTCCCACCAAAGGAATTTTCAAATGCTTCGGCTGCGGAAAAGCAGGCGATGTGATCACTTTCCTTATCGAGCACGAGAAATTCACTTATCCGGAATCACTACGTTGGCTCGCACAGAAATATCACATTGCCATTGAGGAAACAGGCGACACCGCCAAGCTGCAGGATGATAAGCTGATGATGGAGTCGCTGTATATCATCAATCAGTTTGCCCAGGAATATTTTCACAACAATCTATACAAAACCGAAGAAGGCGAAACCGTGGCGCTCGCGTATTTCAAAGAGCGCGGCATGACGGACGAAATGATTCACAAGTTCAAGCTCGGTTATTCACTGCAGCAGGAAAATGCATTCACGATTGCCGCGCAGAAGAACGGGTACCAATTGGAGCTGCTGAAGAAAGCCGGGTTGATTGTGAATCGCGGCTATAGCGATGTGGATTTTTTTCATCACCGTGTCATATTTCCCATTCTGAATTTATCAGGGAAGGTAGTTGCGTTCGCGGGAAGAGTGATGGTGAAAGATGAGAGGTCGCCGAAGTACATCAACTCGCCCGAAACAGAAATTTACCAGAAGAGCAAACTCGTTTACGGAATTTATCATGCGCGCAATGCAATTCGCCAGTATGATGAATGTTTTCTCACAGAAGGTTACACCGATGTCATTTCAATGCATCAGGCCGGAATCGAGAACGTAGTTGCCTCATCCGGCACTTCGCTAACCGAAGAGCAGATCAAACTTATCAAGCGGTTCACTGACAACATCACGATTCTTTATGATGGGGATGAGGCAGGAATAAAAGCCGCTCTGCGTGGATTGGAAATGATGGCCTCGCAGGATGTCAACATTCGTGTGGTGCTGTTGCCCGACGGTGACGATCCCGATTCATTTCTTCATAAGAAAGGAAGTGCGGCACTCCGCGAATTCATTCATAACAACAAAAAACATTTCCTTCAATTCAAAACGGAAGTGCTGATGATGGATGCGGGCAATGATCCGCTCAAGCGTGCTGATGTGATCAAAGAAGTAGTGAGCACGCTTGCACTTGTTCCGGATGTGGTACGCCGTTCCATTCTTCTTAAAGAAGTAGGCCGCATGCTCGATGTCAAAGAGCAGGTGCTGATCACGGAAGTAAATAAGCGGCGGCGAGAGCAATTCAGAAAAGAATCAGGCGCTGAAAAATTTGAAGCAGATCTGCTGCATCAGAGTGCGGAGCAGGCACCGGATCATTCAGAACAACTTTACCTGGAAAGAACGGATGAATTGCAGGAGCGCGACATCATCCGCTTGCTGCTCGAGTTCGGGAAAAATAAAATGCAGGAATCACTGACGGTTGCTGAATTTATTTTGGAAGAAGTGAAAGAAGTCTCATTCAATCATCTGCACTATCAGCTCATGCTTCATGAAATTCAGTCGCAGGTGGAAGCCGGAAGTATTCCCGATCATCATCATTTTCTCATGCATGAAGATGCGGAGCTGAAACGGCTGGCCATGGAAATCGTTTCATCGCCCTACGTGCTCAGTGAAAACTGGAACAAGATGCATGAAATTTATGTGAAGGTTCCTTCAGAGAATTTTGTCAATGATGTGAAGAATTCGCTTAACCGTTTTAAGATTCGCAAAGTGATGACGATGATGACTGAGAACCTGAGAGAGCTAAAAACTGTTGAGGGAAATCCCGAAGAGGAATCGCATTTCCTCCGCCTTCATCAGCAGCTCACAGAATGGAAACAACAGTTGGGAAAACGAATGGGAACAGTGGTCGTTGGATAATCTCAGTTCTCACTTGCTAAAGTATAAGCCATCATATACTTGTCAAGCTTCTCGTACGTCACCATCAACTCTTTTCGGAAAGAATTTTTGTTGATTGTGCCAATAATGGTTCCAAACTGAGAATATGAAAATGAATTCACGAACAAATGTTCTCTGAAATCAAGTTCTCTCTTGCCATACCATTTATACATTGCTTCCTTCGCGCACCAGAAAACATAAAGTTGCTCAAGGCGATGATTTTGGGAAACTGAATCGAGTTCAGTGCTGCGCAGAAACTTGTTCCTGATGCGTTCAATCTTCGGATCAATTTTTTCAATATCTACTCCCGCAGCAAATTTTTCACTCAGCAATAATGCCGACAATTCGAAAGAATGAGAGATGGAAATTGTAACCGGGAAATTGTGCACGACGGGTTTCCCGCGTTCATCACTTTCGAGATGAATAAACACATTTGGATTGTTCAGCAACATTCGCAGCAGCAGCCTGCTCGAAAGCCAATGCAGTCTTTTCTGCGGATGTCGAATCGAATCGATCAACGCGTTTTCTTTTGCATCAAGCATGAGTTGCGAGCGAAACCATTCGGACGATTCCTCGATTTTCCAAATGCCAAGTTGAGTTTGCTCGGCCACATCACGTTTCAAAAGCAGAGGCATGTTGTAAATGTAGAGAATGAATAAAGAAAGATGAGATTGTAAAGTGAAAACCAATCGCATCGTGCGCCAGAGCTGTTATTTTTGAATCATGAAACTCAATGCTGAGCAGCATGCGCGACTCACGTTGCACCAGGGTTCGATATACGCTCTGTGCGCAGGAGGCAGTGATGAAGAATTTTTTTCAGGCGGAAGTGAAGGAATTGTTGTTCGATGGAATCTGAATAAATTAAATGAGGCAATTGCAGTAGCTAAGGTAAACGGTCAAATTTTTTCATTGCTTCATCTTGCAGGGAAAAATCAACTCGTCATAGGTACCATGAGCGGCGGACTGCACGTGATTGACCTGACTGAGAAAAAAGAAATTCATTACATCACTTACCACGAAGATTCCGTTTTCGACGTTAAAGAGCATGACGGGAAAATTTATGTTGCTTCGAAAGATGGAACACTGAGTGTTTGGAATAAGGAAACATTTCAGCACGAGAGAGTCATTGTCACCAGTAATCAGTCGCTTCGTGTCATAGATTTCAATCCTTCGGCGAATGAAGCGGCAATCGGATGCAGCGATAACAAAATTTATTTGCTTGATCTCAATGAGTTCAAGATTATCCGATCGCTCGAAGGACCGGAAAATTCTGTGTTTTCAGTTTGCTATCTGAATGACGCTACACTTATTGCCGGATCGCGTGATGCCCGGTTGTATGTTTATGATCTTGGTGAATACCGGTTGAAATTTCAAATCAAAGCACATCTCTACACCATAAATTACATCGTTCCGATTGTGAATGATAAGTTCATTGCAACTGCTTCGCGCGATAAAACGATCCGGATTTGGAATGCTTCGAATTTCGAACTGCTTAAATCGCTGGACAGGGAGAAATATAACGGACACATCAATTCAGTGAATAAACTGCTCTGGATTTCCTCTAAAAATTTTTTAGTGAGCGCCAGCGATGATCGTTCAATTATTGTTTGGAAAATCAACGATTGAACTTCACCTTCGCACTCCTAAATTCCGAACCCGCAACTCCATCATGATTCTCTCTGACAAACGCATCCTTGAAGAAATTGAAAATGAAAATATCCTCATCGAACCATTCCGCGCTGATTGTCTCGGCTCGAATTCCTACGATGTCCATCTCGGAAAATATATTGCTACTTACAAGGATCGAATCCTCGATGCACGAAAGCACAATCAGATTGACATGATGATCATTCCCGATGAAGGAATGATTCTGTATCCCGACATGTTGTACCTCGGCGTAACGGAAGAGTACACGGAAACACATGCCCATGTTCCGTTTCTCGAGGGAAAATCAAGTGTTGGGCGGCTTGGCGTAGACATCCACGCAACAGCTGGTAAAGGTGACGTTGGTTTTTGTAACACATGGACATTAGAGATTTCCGTTCGTCAACCCGTGCGCATTTATGCCGGAATGCCCATCGGTCAACTCATATACTTTGCAGTAGAGGGCAACGTTAAGAATCCGTACAACAAAAAGAAATCAGCCAAATACAGTCAGCGCAGTTTGAAACCCGTGGAGAGCATGATGTGGAAGAATAAATTCTGAAATCAGTTTGTAACTGGCTATTTGCCATTCCTTCTCAGAATTTGAGTTTTGGATTTTAAATTTCAGGTTGACTTTTTTCCAATATGAAATCTCTGATTCTTACGTCTTACTTCTTTTGCCTGTCCACTTTATTCATAACTGCCTGCGCGCCTCTTAAGCCTGTTGAGTTCCGCTCGGTGACTGATTTGAAAGTTGAGAATCCGCTGGCTTCACCCAAAATCACAGCAAATTTGAATTTCTACAATCCAAACACAGTTGGTTGCACTGCTAAAGATTTCAAGGTGGATCTTTCACTGGGTGATTCAAAACTTACTACACTTTCGTTTCAGAAAAAGAAAATTTCTGCTAAGGGAATATTTTCTCTGCCTTTGTCAGCATCCGTTTCTTATTCAGAGCTGATAAAATTTATTCCTGTCGGCGTGAGTAGTTTTCAGAGCGGAAAAGATGTGCCTGTGGAATTGAAAGGAGAGATCAAACTGAAGAAGTTTTTATTCGCGAAAAAATTTCAGCTGGAGTTTCATGATAAGATCAGCATGAAAGACATTCAAGCAAAGTGAAACTTCTCATCACCCTTCGAAGTGCACCGAGAACATAATTGATCTTGCACGCAATCCATTCAACACCCGCGCATAGATGAGATTAGGATCGGGTTTGAGAATATTCGTGAGCCCGTATGATACTTTTATTTCGGGCGCGATGATCACAAGCGGCAAGTGAAATTCAGCGCCGATTCCGTAGTCAAATGAATAATCGTTTCTGTAAACCTTTATCAGATTTTCGGCCAACCGTGCCTGCGCATTCGATTGCATGTCGATGCTGTACTTGAACCCTGCAAGCACATACATTCTGAAATCACGATACGGTTTAGAGCGGTATTTGAAATCGAAAGGAAAATCGAGATACACTGATTCAATGCGCTTGATCGCCGGTGTATCCGCTGTAGTGATCTTGTATTCGATGCTGCGGTCGGCGAAAGAAAGATCCGGGATGAAACGAAACTCAAAAGATTTTGAAAGATGGAGCGATGAAAGAATGCCGAGACTGAAGCCGGGTTCGGTGACGGCATGCGCCTCCAGAATTTCGCTCTGGGCCAAATAGTTTGAGTCGAGAGTGATCTTGTAATTGGAAAAGTTCACTCCCAGTGCAATTCCGAAATGGAAATTGCGCTTGTTGTACTTCAAGTCGTCCTGGTAAACATTGTATTGAGCGTGCGCCGTAATAAACGACAATGCAAGCAATACGATCGTCAGGATTTTCTTGCTGTATACAGCGAACTGATTCCAAAGCTTAACGGCTTGCATTGTGTTTGTTCAAAACCTGTTTTTTTCAGGATGCTAAGCAAGGTATTTCCCTCCGGAAATGCGCTTACTGAGCGATGAAGATATTCATACGCCTGCTTGTCATGTGTGATCCACTGTCCAAGCAAGGGGCAAACATGCGTGAAATAAAAATGGTAAAGTTGCTTGAAAGGAAAGGTTTTTGGTTTTGAAAATTCAAGAATCACAAAATGACCACCCGGCTTTAATACCCGATAAATTTCTGATAGACCTTTTTCGAGATTTTCAAAGTTGCGGATGCCGAATGCAACGGTAGCTGCATCGAATTTATTGCTTTGGAACAGAAGATTTTCGGAATCGCCGTTCTCGAGCGAAATCATTTCGCCGAGACGTCCTTCAGAAATTTTTTTTCTCCCGATTTCGAGCATCTCGTCAGAAATGTCAAGGCCAACAATTTTTTCAGGATTCAGTTTGGAAAGAAGAAGAGCGACATCAGCCGTTCCTGTAGCCACATCTAAAATTGTTTTTGGCTGATGAGGTCTAAGCGTAGCTACCATTTTTTTTCTCCATGAAACATCGATGCCGAAAGAGAGCAGATGATTCATGAGATCATAGCGGAAAGCGATGCGGTCGAACATCATCGCAACCTGCTTCTTCTTCGGAAGAGTCAATTCATCGTAGGGAACCACATCTTCATTCATTACAAAGCAAAGGTAAGCATTCACGTAAGGAGGAAAGTTTCGTTTCTTCGCCAAAAGATCAATTCCGCTTTCCTTCTCTTTTTGGAGAAGGTACCCTAAGGGCGGACGAAGAGCATGAACATCAACTCAGCGAGATACACCGGAAGTTATGTGAAGACGGAAGATTGTCCTTCTGAAAATTTTGCTGAGTTTGCTTTCATCGGCAGATCGAATGTTGGAAAATCTTCCCTCATCAACATGCTCTGCAACCGGAGAGATTTGGTGAAGGTGTCTCATTCACCGGGAAAAACAAGAGCGATTAATTTTTTTCTCATCAATGATCAGTTATATTTTGTCGATCTGCCCGGCTATGGTTTCGCTAAAGTTTCGCAGCAGCAGCGCACGCAGTTTGAAAAAATGATTTTCAGTTATCTCACGTTACGCAAACAACTTCAATGCGTTTTTGTTTTGATTGATTCACGACTCACTCCGCAGAAAGCTGATTTAGGTTTCATCAATCAATTGGGAGAAAGTGAAGTGCCGTTTATTCTGCTTTTCACGAAAACCGATAAGCAAAGTCGTTCGCTCACCTCAAAGCATATTTCACTTTTTGAAAAGGAAATGAAAAGACATTGGGAAACGCTACCGGAAATTTTTGTGACTTCAGCAATCACCAAACAAGGCAGGAATGAACTGTTGAATTTCATTGAGCGAATCGTATCGCGCAAGTGATTTCTGTCCCTGTGTATTCAGGATGCAAAAAAATTGACAAAAGTCATTGGTCGCCATTGTAGAATGATCTACGTTTACAAAAAGAAATACATTGACGTAGCCATAAAAAGATCGGTGCATATCCCACACCGAGGTTTTGTTCAGCGATGCAACTGAATGTTGAGCGCTGCTCACAGTGAGTCCGGATAGGGACAAAACCCAGCCTAAAACAGGCAGCCAGTTCGCTGAGGTGAACCGCTGCCTGTTTTAATTTTTATTCCTGCTTGAAAAATCAGATCACTTTGTTCGCACAGCTCGAAGA